>Ga0256404_1004425_pt1 | contig 26658 bp, 22 predicted proteins | sample RumenRJG_01DNA_FD_185990 | JGI IMG/M metagenome (GOLD analysis project Ga0256404, IMG submission 185990) | Bovine rumen microbial communities from Lethbridge, Alberta, Canada - RJG_01 | ecosystem: Host-associated > Mammals > Digestive system > Stomach > Rumen | place: Canada: Alberta | collected...
CACGCGGAGCACGTGATCCGGGTCTATTGCGGAATCCCGCAGGTGGTGAAATAATGGTGTCCAGACTGATTCTGCTGCGTCACGGTCTGACAGAGGGGAACCTGAAGGGCTGGTTTTACGGCGGGGTTGACATTCCGCTGGCACCGCAGGGGAGAGAGGCGCTCTGCCGTCTTCGTGACAAAGGCGTTTACCCTGAGGTTCCGGACGACGCTCAGTTCATCGTTTCCGGACTGGAAAGAACCGTGGAAACCTTGCGGATTCTCTATGGAGAGCGGGAGTACAAAGTAATTCCCGAACTGCAGGAGATGCGGTTCGGCGAATTCGAGTGCCATACCTACGATGAGATGAAGGGAAATCCGGAGTTTGACCGTTGGATTCTTGATGAAACGGGCGATGCAGAGCCGCCCGGAGGGGAGTCACGCAATGAGTTCCGCAGCCGCGTGTCTGCCGGCAGAAAGAAGCTGATAGGACTCCACCGCCTGAAAATGTGGTCGCACAGGCACGGCGGACAGGATGCGGTTACGGTGACGGTCTGCCACGGCGGGGTGATTGCCGCAATGATGATGGAACTGTTTCCCGATGTAAACGGTAACATGTGGGACTGGATTCCCGAGCCGGGATTTGGATATATCGTGGAAATACAGGAAGGAGAAGCAGTGAGTTACGAAAAAATTACGGACGTCAGCCGGCTGGGCTTCGGTCTCATGCGTCTGCCGATGAAGGAAAAGGAAATCGATATCGAAACTGTGAAACAGATGGTCGATCTGTTCATAAAACGCGGTTATAATTATTTTGACACAGCCTACAGCTATCACAACGGAGAGTCGGAGGTCGCGGTGAAGGAGGCGCTGGTGGACCGCTATCCCAGAGACAGTTTCTATTTCGCCACCAAGCTCCCGGCCTTTCTGGCGAAGAGTGAGGAGGAGGCGAAGGAGATGTTTGAGACATCTCTGCGGCGCACAGGAGCGGGCTACTTTGACTATTATCTGCTTCACAACCTCGGCGAGGACAGAACGCATTTTTACGAGGATTATCACCTTTGGGATTTTGTGAAGGAGAAGAAGGCGGAGGGCAAGATCCGCAACTACGGTTTTTCTTTTCACGACAAAGCAGAACGCCTCGAGGAGGTGCTGGCCGCGCACAGCGACGTTGATTTTGTACAGCTCCAGATCAACTACATGGACTGGGAGGATGGAGCGGTGGAGGCCCGGAAATGCTATGAAGTTGCAAGGGCATACGCCAAGCCGATTATCGTGATGGAACCGGTGAGGGGTGGAAATCTGGTCAACCTTCCCGAGGGTCCGGCGAAGCTCCTGGAGGCGGCTGATCCGCAGGCCGGTCAGGCGTCCTGGGCGCTGCGGTTCGCGCTGGGGCTGCCCGGCGTTCTGACGGTGCTCAGCGGCATGTCGGATCTGGCGCAGATGGAGGATAATCTGAACACCGCCGACAGCAGTAAGCCTCTGACAAAGGATGAACAGGCGCTCCTGGAAAAAGTGGCGGAGGAGATGCGCAGCCTGCCCAGCATCCCCTGTACAAACTGCGGTTACTGCGTCAAAGGCTGTCCTCAGGGAATCGTGATTCCGGGAATTTTCATGGCTATGAACAATCGCAGCCTGTATCATGATCCGGGTGCACAGGGAACCTATAAGTGGCAGACCCGCGACGGCGGCGTGGCCTCCAGATGCATCGAATGCGGGCAGTGCGAGGAAGTCTGTCCACAGCACATCGACATCATTCAACAACTGGCTGCCGCTGCGGAAATCTTCGAGTAGCATTGCCGGCAGCGCACGCCGGCCGGCCGACATGCGCGAATGACACTATGTGCCGCTGGGCGCCGCACGCCGATAACGACGGCCGCCGACAACGTGCGGCATTCGCGAGACCGCACACGGCAGAACATGCCACGCTGTGCGAAAAACATATGAAAAAGCTTTTGTAAAAAACACGGAGGGATATACGGAAGGAGTACGACGATATGAATGACAGAGAACTGGCGAACCTGACACGTGAACAGCTGATTAAACTGCTGCGGGGAGCGACGGAGGACAAAGAAGCGCTGGAGCAGGAGATGGATGTCACCAGAGCGCAGGCGAATAAACTTTTGGCGGAATCACAGGAAAAACTGAACAGTACCAGACGACAGCTCAACTCAGTAAAAAAGCAGTATGAAGAGGCTGCGAAGCAGCTCTCGGAGGCGCAGGAAAAACTGAAGAATCGTCAAATTACGATGGATAAAGCGGGGTCCATTGCGGAGGCGACCGCATCTCTGAGCGGTATCTTTGAGAAAGCGCAGGAGACCGCAAATGATTATCTTTCCAATATCCGTACGATGCAGCAGCGCACCGCGGCAGAGGTTGCCGCACTGAAGAACGCGGCGGTGGAGGAAGGTAAGAAGGCTCTCGCTGAGGCCAACGCCAGACGCAAGGCAGCGGCAGATGAAGCGGCCGGTGCGCGTAAGAAAGCGGAGGCGGAAGCCGCGGAGACAAAGAAACAGGCGGAAGAGGAAGCCGTAGGCATCAGATATGCAGCCAAAATGGATGCGGAGGCAAAAAAAGCGGAAGCAGCCAAGGAAATTGAAACGAAAAAAGCGGCGGCTGATAAGGAAATTGAAACAAAGAAAGCGACGGCGGCCAGAGAAATCGAGACCAGGAAAGCGGAAGCAGACAGAGAAATCGTAAAGCTCCGCCAGAAGGCAGAGGAAGACGCCCGCACCGCAGTTGCTGAGGCAATGGTCCGTCAGCAGCGCATCAATGAGAAAATTCAGCAGAAGGCGGACGCTGAGCGGAAAGAAGCGGAATCTCTCCTTTCTCAGGCGGAGGTTCTGCGGACGCAGGCTGAGCAGGTACTGAAGGATTCCAAAAGCCGGGCTCAGGAGGAACTGGCAGAGGCCCGTAAACGTGCCGATGCTCAGGTTGCCGCCGCAAGAAAACGTGCTGACGCCCAGGTTGAAGAAGCACGCGCCAAGGCAGACGCCAAAATCGCCCTGGCCGAGCAGAAGAGCCACGAGCTGATCGACGCAACACGTAAACAGTGCGAAGAACTCCTGGCCAGATTCAGAGGCTGAGGAATTCGATGCTTTCGTGAGAACTGGAAAGCTTACCACGAGGGGTGCAGAATTTCATCCTTTTCATTTTTTGACGGATCCGTCTGGTTTGCATGACGGCCGAAAGATGACGAAGAACGACAAGAAGTGACAAAGAATGATGACTGCGATTAATAGCAAGTGACATAAATCGTAAATTGACGATTCAAAGCTGCTTAAAAGACCCTTTTTCGGAGAATCTGCCACATTTCTCGAAAAAAAACCAAAAATGTGGCAGATTTAAATGCCTCTGACTCAAACAACACTATATGTATACGATCTTCGTCGTCCGGCTCCGACTTCGTTGTCCCGTTTGGTTCTGGCGTCTCCAACCCTTCCAATCCCGAGAATCGCCAACCCGTCCGGCTCCGGCCGCCGTAAATCCGTCAATCTCAGGCATCTCCAACTTGTCTGCCCTCGGCCGTCACCCTCCCGGGGCTCGCATCATATTGAATGGAATCACTGAAGAAGTTGACCGGCAGCGCCGCGGCGGAGGAGGGAACTGCGTCGACTTGAGCGGCACGTCACGCCGTCACCGCCCCGGCACACAACCCGATGGCAAGCGTGCACCGGCAGAACCGGCAGAGCAGAACGCCGATTTGGAAGAAGGAGAGTCGAATGCACTTTGTAACAGCAAAAGGAATTTTGTCTCCGCGAAACGGAATGAACCTGTACAGGGGTTGTACTCACGGCTGTATTTACTGTGATTCCAGAAGCCGGTGTTACCATATGGATCATGATTTTGAAGATGTCGAGGTCAAGGAAAACGCCACGGAGCTGCTGGAGATCGCACTGCGGCAGAAGCGGAAGAAATGCATGCTGGCGACAGGTTCTATGACTGACCCTTACATTCCTCTGGAGGCTGAACTGGGGAGTGTCCGGAAGGCGCTGGAGCTTGCCGCACGATACGGATTTGGGTTTACTTTGATCACAAAATCAGACCGGGTGCTGCGGGATCTCGATCTGCTGAGGGCAATCAATGAGAAAACAAAATGTGTTGTGCAGATGACGCTGACAACCTGCGATGAAACACTCTGCTGCCGGATTGAACCGAATGTGAGCACGACGAAGGAACGTGCGGCTACCCTGCGAAAGCTGAATGAGGCGGGTATTCCGACTGTCGTCTGGCTCTGTCCGATCCTTCCTTTTATCAATGACACGGAAGAGAATATCCGGGGCATCATTGATTATTGTGCGGAGGCGAAGGTACGCGGAGTGATCTGTTTCGGAATGGGGATGACACTTCGCGAAGGCAGCCGCGAGTACTTCTACCGCCAGCTGGATCGGCTTTTCCCCGGAATGAAGGAAAAATACATACGGACTTACGGAATGCGGTACCAGCTGGAAAGCCCGCACGCCGATATGCTGATGGATCTGTTCCACAGCTTGTGCGAAGAAAAGGGAATCCTGCATGACAACGATCAGATTTTCAAATACCTCAGCACCTTTGAAGAAAAGAATGAATCCGTGCAGCTGGATCTGTTCGAGGATTTAACGATCGTCTGACTTTATCGTGCCCGGCTCTCTCCGGTCTTCATGCTCCCGGAGTTACCGCGCCCGACCCTCGTGCGTCTGACTTTTATCGCAGCGAGCCCTCGTGCGGCCGGTCTTCATGTGCGGTACATCGTCCCGTACATGTGTCTGAGACATTCTGTTCGCGTGCTGATATATCCTGTTTGCGCGCTGATACATCCCGCTCGTAAATTGACATTGAAAAGGTTTTTGTAGTACACTGTACGGAAAAAGAGGAAACTGATTCTATTTACGGTTTATTCGTAAGCGGCGTGGGCGAGCCTCGATGTCGGCGGGAAGGCTCTGGCGCGGGCGAGCCGCGGCGTCGTCGGACCGGGCTTTGTGCCTGAGCGAAATGGTGAAATGTCACGGGATGGTGTCGATGGGAATAAAGAATAATATGAAGAAAAAAGGAAATCCGTTGTTGAGTGCGGTCGGCAAGGAAAAACTTGCAGAGTCTCTGATCGAGATTCTGGAGGGGTCTTTTGATGGAATTCTTGTTACCGACAAAGAAGGGAAGGTACTCTTTGTTAACGACTCTTATGAACGTGTTGCGGAAATCAAAAGAAGTGACATCGAAGGAAAATATATGAAGGACCTGATCAACCCTGTCTGGATGCCGAACTCGGTGGCGTATATTGTCGCAGAGCAGAAGACAACGGTTTCCAAGCGGCAGGTGGTCAAGTCGGGACGTCATATCATGGTGACGGGGCGGCCGATCTTTGATGAGGACGGAGAGATTAAGATTATTGTTATCAATGCCCGAGATATCACCGAGATTTACGAGCTGACGGAGGAATTGCAGCGGTCCCGGAATTCGGAGAAGCTCTATATGGAGAGGATGACCGATTTCTCCAGTATGAGCGATACGGAGCGGCCGATTATCGCGGTCAGCAAGTCGATGCGGGACATTCTGACGCTGGCGAAAAAGGTGGCGGATTTTCAGATTACTGTGCTGATTCTGGGCGAGTCCGGCGTGGGCAAGGAGGAGATTGCCCGGTTCATCCACAATAACGGAGCGCGCAGGGACAAACCGTTCATTACCATCAACTGCGGAGCGATTCCGGACAATCTTCTGGAATCGGAGCTGTTCGGCTATGATAAGGGAGCCTTTACCGGCGCGATGCAGACGGGGAAGACCGGACTGCTGGAGGCGGCAGAAGGAGGAACGATATTTCTGGATGAGATCGGTGAAACTCCGCTGGATTTTCAGGTTAAGCTACTGAGGTTTCTGGAGACAAAGGAAGTTCGGAAGCTGGGTTCGGTGCATTCCAGGCATATCGATGTGCGTGTGCTGGCGGCGACCAACCGTAATCTGGAGCAGATGATCGAGGACGGACAGTTTCGCGAGGATTTGTATTTTCGGCTTAATGTGGTGCAGCTGGAGGTTCCGCCTCTTCGGGAGCGGAAGGAGGATATTCTTCCGCTGGCGATGTACTTTCTCAGTAAATTCAACCGGATGTACGGGCAGGAGAAGGTTCTCACCTATGAGGTGGAGCAGGAGATGGAAAACGAAGAATGGAAGGGAAACGTCCGTGAATTGAAAAACATCATGGAGAATATGGTGATCGTCAGCAATAACGAGTATCTTCAGGTGGAGGATCTGCCGTGGGTCACCGGACAAAGGCACAGAGCGGGAGAGCCTTCCTCGGCGGTGAAGATGGTCGCGAATCTGGATCTGACACTGGAGGAAGCGACAGAGGAGCTGGAGAAGATTATGCTGCACCGGTATATCAAGGAAGGAAAGACGACACGGGATATTGCGGAAGCGCTGGGAGTCAATCAGTCCACCGTGGTGCGGAAGATGCAGAAGTATAATCTGAAGAGGGAGTGACAGCCGGCGGCTCGCCGACCCTTTACGCGCCTCGCACGGCTCGCCGCTCCTCGCGAGACCGCCGGTTCCGATGCATTAAAGCATCAGAGACCTAAAAATGCATTGACGCATCGCCGGAAAAAACGATTCACAGAAACGGGAAACGACATGAGGTCGTTTCTTTTTTTCTTGTTTTTTCAAGGGATTAGGGAGACGGAGGCCGTTTCTGGGAGCTCCTGAAGCCTTTGGCACACATCATGCATTTGTGAATAGCGGAACGATATCAACATCTTTGTCGGCCGGAAGGCCGTATCAAACGGAGGAGAAAATGGAATTCAGTTATTCAAGAGAACAGCAAATGGTGAAGAAAATGCTGAAGGAGTTTGCTGAAAATGAAATCGAACCCATTTCGGCGGAAATCGATGAAAAGGCAGAATATCCGTATGAAACCGTCGCTAAGCTTGGCGAGCTCGGCGTCATGGGAATGCCGTTCCCGCAGGAATACGGCGGAGCGGGCACCGATTACCTGACATATATTATGGCCGTTGAAGAAATTTCAAAGGTCGATGCATCCCACGGTGTCATCGTTCAGACACATAACGCGCTCTGCTGCTGGCCGATTTTTACTTACGGAACAGAGGAACAGAAGAGAAAATATCTTCCGGACCTGCTTTCCGGAAAGCATCTGGGGGCGTTCGGACTGACGGAGCCGAACGCGGGAACAGACGCTGCCGGAACACAGACGAAGGCGACAGACGCAGGCGATCACTGGGTGCTGAACGGCTCCAAGATTTTTATTTCCGGCGGCGGAATCGCAGACGTTTACGTCATTTTTGCGATGACAGACAAGAGCAAGGGAACCCACGGAATCAGCGCGTTTATTGTTGAGAAGGGAACGCCGGGCTTCACTTCTCCGAAGCATGAGAATAAGATGGGCATCCGGGGTAGCATCGCTGCAGAGCTAGTATTTGAGGACTGCTGCATTCCGAAGGAAAACCTGCTGGGGCAGGCCGGCAAGGGATTCAAAATTGCCATGTCCGCATTGGACGTCGGCCGTCTCGGCATTGCGGCGCAGGCACTGGGAATCGCACAGGGAGCCTTTGACAAAACAGTAGAGTACATGAAACAGAGAAAACAGTTCGGAAAGACGCTGGACAAGTTCCAGGCTCTCGCCTTTGAGATGGCGGAGATGCGGACGAAAATCGACGGATCGCGCTATCTCCTTTATGATGCCTGCAACCGCAGAGACCGCGGTCTTCCTTCAACCGTCGCGGCGGCCGAGGCGAAGCTGGCCTGCTCCACGACGGCGATGTATGTGACAGAGAAGGCTGTGCAGTTCCACGGCGGATACGGATACATCAAGGATTATCCGGTGGAGAGAATGATGAGAGACGCCAAAATCACTGAGATATACGAGGGCACGTCAGAGGTCATGAAGATGGTCATGGGCGGCGAGATTTTCAAATAAACAGGGAGGATCATGAAAATGAAGATAATCGTTTGCGTAAAACAGGTTCCGAATACCAATCAGATCAAAATCAATCCGGAAACCGGAACACTGATCAGGGAGGGCGTTCCGGCAATCCTGAATCCGGACGACGCCAATGCGCTGGAGGAAGCGCTGAAGGTTAAAGACGCCAACCCGGAGACGACAGTGACCGTTATCACCATGGGACCGCCTCAGGCGAAGGAAATGCTTCAGGAATGTGTGGCGATGGGAGCCGATGAAGGAATCCTCCTCTCTGACCGTGCGTTGGGAGGATCCGACACATGGGCTACGTCAAACGCTGTAGCCGCAGGTATCCGTAAGGTCGGAGCCTTTGACCTCATCTTTGCCGGAAGACAGGCGATCGACGGAGATACAGCCCAGGTCGGACCGCAGATTGCGGAAAAGCTGGGGATTCCTCAGGTGACATATGCGACTGAATTGGACATTGACGGAGACAGCGTCATTGTCAAGAGAGCGCTGGAAGACGGGTACGAGAAACTGAAGGTCAAGATGCCCTGCGTTATCACCGCCATCAAGGAATTGAACACGCCGAGATACATGTCCATCCGCGGTATTCTGAAGGGCGCGAAACAGGAGATAAAGGTCTGGAGCGCTGATGATATTGGCGTTGACAGAAGCGTTGTCGGACTGAAGGCTTCTCCGACCAACGTGTTTAAATCCTTCACCCCGAAGCCGAAGGGCGCGGGACTCACAGTAGAAGGCGATACGGCGAAGGAAAAGGCGGCGAATCTGATGGCGGATATGAAAGCCAGACATATCATTTAGGAGGGCAGGAAGAGATGAAAGATTTTTCAGATTACAAAAATATATGGGTCTTTGCGGAGCAGAGGCAGGGAAAACTTGTCAATGTGGCGCTGGAGCTGATCGGAGAAGGAAAGAAGCTGGCTGCTGAAATCAGCGATGAAACCAGAATATGCGCGGTGCTGATCGGAAACGGAGTCGATCCGCTGGTTGAGGAGCTGTACGAATATGGTGCGGACATCGTCTATGTTCTGCAGGACCTGCTTCTGGAGCAGTACACCACTGACGCTTACGCGAAGGTCATGACAGATGCGATAAACCGGTATAAGCCGGAAATCGTACTCTACGGCGCGACGCACATCGGAAGAGACCTGGCACCGAGAGTTGCGGCGAGACTGAATACGGGACTCACCGCAGACTGCACCAGACTGGATATCAACACGGCGAATTACATGGATTATCTGGAGGAGAAGACGACAGCGTCTCTGGCCGGACTGGACAGAAACGATCCGAGCAAGGGCCTGAAGCAGACCCGCCCCGCCTTCGGAGGAAACTTGATGGCGACCATCATTACGCCGAACACCAGACCGCAGATGGCGACCGTGAGACCTGGAGTCATGGACAAAAGAGAACGGGAAAAGGGCGCCAGAGGCGAACGGATTGATGTGAATGTTGAAATCAACAGGGATGATATTCATGTCGAAGTCCTGGAGGTCGTGAAGGCGGCGAAGGAAATGGTTTCCCTGACAGACGCCGACATCATCTGCTCCGGCGGCCGCGGCCTGGGAGACGCATCAGGATTTGATCTGATTCGCGCTTTCGCCGATAAGGTCGGCGGAGTTGTGGGAGCATCCCGCGCAGCAGTTGACGCGGGATGGATCGAACAGAGCCACCAGGTGGGGCAGACCGGAACGACAGTTAAGCCGCATATCTACTTCGCCTGCGGAATTTCCGGAGCTATCCAGCATCTTGCAGGAATGCAGACCTCCGACATCATCGTCGCGATCAACAAGGATCCGGAATGCCCGATGATGCAGCTGGCGGACTACGCGATTGAAGGTGACCTGAAAAAGGTGATCCCGGAGATTATGGAACTCTGGGACGTGGAAGCAGTATAAAAAAGCGAAGATTACAGAGAGGTGAAAAAAATGAAAGAAGTAGTGATCGTAGACGGTGCGCGCACCGCATTCGGCAGACGCGGAGGAATATTCCGCGTGTACACGCCGTCTGATCTGGCCGGAAAGACCATCCGCGGCCTTTGTGAGAAAACGGGGATTCTGGACAAAGGAAAAGTCGACGCTGTGTTCGCCGGATGTGCCTGGGGCGACGTGGACTGCAACAACTTTGCCCGGTATTCGACGCTGAAGGCGGGGCTTCCGTACGAGACATCCTCCACCTTCATCGAAATGCAGTGCGGTTCCTCCATCGCCTGCATCAACAACGCGGCGCTGCAGCTTCAGGCCGGCATCATCGATGTCGCCATTGCCGGCGGTGCAGAGACACACAGCAGAACCGCGTTCAAGTTCTCCACGTGTGTGACGCCGTTTAAGGAACAGCCTCCGGTGGCAGCCAAAATGCGTCTGGCGCCTGTGGATGAGGATGATATCTCCATGATTGAGATTGCTGACGGGATGGCGAAAAAGTGGGGCGTGACGAGAGAGGAATGCGACCAGTTCGCCTATGACAGCCAGATGCGGGCGAAGGCCGCCATCGAGAAAGGCTATTTCAAGGATGAGATCCTTCCCATTGAGGTGAAATACAGCAGAAAGAGCGAGCCGGTGATCATTGATGCAGATGAGCATCCGCGGCCGAATACGACGTTGGAAGGACTTGCAGGAATGAGGCCGGTCATGGAAGGGGGCGTTACCACCGCAGGAAACGCTTCCGGTCTGAATGACGGAGCGTCCTTCGTACTGATGATGACAAAGGAAAAAGCAGAGGAACTGGGCTACCGCCCTCTGGCCAGATGGATTGGCGGCAAGGACGTAGGCGTGGATCCGAAGGAGATGGGAATCGGCCCTGCGTTCTCCAACATGAGCCTGCTGAACCGTTTCGGCCTGAAGGTTTCCGATATGGAGGTCATCGAATGCAATGAAGCCTTCGCGGCACAGAACCTGAGTGTGATCCGTCAGATGGAGACAATGAGCGGCGAGACGATCGACCGCAGCAGATGGAATCCTCTGGGCGGCGCGATTGCGTTCGGACATCCGAACGGAGCGTCCGGCGGAAGACTCTGTCTGTTCACAATGAAGGAACTGATTCGCAGGGGCGGCAGATACGGACTGTTCTCTGCCTGCTGCGGCGGCGGCCTGGGCGTGTCTACACTGATCGAAAACATTTACGAATAATATTTTGTTCTGTCGAAACGGAGGCAAGAGAAATGATAAAAAAAGTAGGAGTTGTCGGCGCCGGGATGATGGGCGCTGAGATCGCGCTTTGTTTTGCGAGGGAAGGATACCCGACGGTGCTGAACGACATCAGCCTGGAGATCGCAGAGAACGGAAAGAAGAAACAGGGAAAAGTCCTGGAGAAGAATATCAGAAAGGGCAGGATTACAGAAGAAGACAAGGTGAAGACGCTGGAAAATGTGTACCCTACCGGAGACATCAGGGATCTGGCGGACTGCGACCTGGTCATCGAGGCTGTGCTGGAGGTCTGGGACGTGAAAAAGAGCGTCCATGAAAACCTGGACAAATACTGCAAGCCGGAGACGATCATCGCAACGAACACCTCTTCGATTTCCATCAGCAAGCTGGCTTCCTGCGTCGGTGCGGAGAGAAAGGGACAGTTCATCGGAACGCATTTCAATTCCCCGGCGAGCGTGATGAAGCTGGTTGAGGTAATACCCGGACTGCTGACGGAGGATGAAACAGCAGAGGAGGTCACCGAACTTCTGGATAAAATCGGAAAGGTTCCCGTCCGTGTCAAGGACGTGGTGGGCTTTGGCCTGAACCGCATATTCCATTGCATGTACGCGGAGGCCTGCCGGCTCGTTGAGGAGGGCGTGTGCTCTGTAGAGGATGTGGATAAAATATGCAAGTATGGTCTGGGGCATCCGATGGGGATCTTCGCTCTGCTGGATATCACCGGACATGATCTGAACCTGGAGGTGGACCAGATTATGTTCGAGGCATACGGAGAAAGGTTCCGCCCGAGTCCGCAGATCCAGCGGCTGGTAGATTCCGGCCGGCTGGGAAGAAAGACCGGTGCAGGATTCTATGACTATGGAGAGAAGAAATGATGGAACAGGTAAATCTGACGGTCGGAGAGGGCATCGCGCTGATCAGTGTGGAGCGTCCTGAGGCTCTGAACGCATTGAACAGAGATATCGTGGACCAGATGGATGCGCTGATCGACAGGGTGGCGGAGGATGAATCCGTGCGCTGCCTGATTCTGCACAGCGACGGAAATTTCGCCGCCGGTGCGGATATTAAAGCGATGGCCGTCTGTGACGAGGAGGGGGCGAAGGCGTTCGGCTTCTCTCCGACATATAACAAGCTAACAAGATTAAGTGTACCTGTTATTGCCGCAATCGAGGGCTATGCCCTCGGCGGCGGCATGGAACTGGCACTGACTGCAGATATCAGAATCGCAGGGAGGAGCGCAAAGATGGGGTTCCCGGAGGTGACATTGGGCATTTTCCCGGGAGCGGGAGGAACCATACGTGCGCCTAAGCTGATCGGCGAGGCACTGGCCAAGGAACTGATTTTCACCGGTGATCCGGTGGACGCCGACCGTGCGCTGGCCATCGGTCTGGTCAACAGAGTCGTCGACGATGACCAGGTACTGGAGTCTGCGATGAAGATGGCGAAACGCATCGCCCGCCGCGGTCCTGCAGCGGTTCGTATGGCAAAGGATGTGATCAACAGAGGCCTTCTCGAAAACGATGTCGAGAAGGGTACCGCACTGGAAGCGGAGCAATGGGCGAAGCTGTTCAACACAGAAGATCAGAAGGAAGGAATGAAGGCGTTCATGGAAAAGAGAAAGCCGGAGTTCAAAAACCGATAATTCAGGAGGTAGAAAATGGCAGAGGAAGAAAAAAGGACTTCCAAACAGCTGCTAAAGGACATCCAGGATGGAACCTACGCACGGGCGCAGGAGGCGAAGGCTAACGGTGAGCCGGTTGTGTGGGCAACATCCATCTGTCCCGATGAGCTGCTGAACGCAATGGATCTTGCGACGGTGTACCCGGAAAACCAGGCCGGAGTCATCGGCGCCCGGAAGGAAGCAATGAAATTCATCGAACAGGCGGAGGGCGTCGGCTATGGTCCGGACACCTGCTCCTATGCGAGGGTCAACATGGGGTATGTGGATCTGCAGCAGTCGGATTCCCAGGAGATTCCGCTCCCGGATTTGATTTTCTCCAGCACCAACATCTGTTATACCGTGCAGAAATGGTATGAAAATCTGGCCAAAAAACTGGATATTCCCCTCATCCTGTTCGACATGCCGTTCAATCATGAGTATGAGGTGACCGACAGTGCGACGGCTTACATTCGCGGGCAGCTGGAGAATGCGATCACACAGCTGGAGGAGTTCACCGGACGGAAGATGGACTACGACAAACTGGCTCATGCGATGGAGGTCAACAATGAGACCTGTGAATGGTGGAAGAAGGCCACCGATACCGGCAGGTATACCCCGTCTCCACTGGACGGATTCAAAATGTTCAACTACATGGCGCTGATGGTGGCAAACCGCAGCTTTGAAGACAGCCGCGACTGCTTCCGTCTGTGGTATGAGGAGCTGGAGCAGAGACATGCCGACGGCCAGGGGCCCTGGAGCAGTGCAGAGGAGAAGTACCGCATCATCTGGGACGGTATCGCCTGCTGGCCGCACCTGTCCACGACTTATAAACTGCTGAAGAAATACGGCATCAATATGGTGACCTCCACATATCCTCAGAGCTGGTACAAGGTTTATGAGACAAACGATCTGGACGGCATGGCCAGAAGCTATACCGGAAACTACGCCAACCGTAACCTGGATTTCGGCGAAGACAGCATGGAAGAACGAATCCGGGATTTCGATGTGGACGGCGTTCTGTTCCATACGAACCGCAGCTGCAAGCTCATGGATTTCCGGACCTATGAGGTGCAGAGAAGGATTATGAGCTCTACCGGATGTCCTTCCGTCGTCTTTGACGGCGACCAGACCGACCCGAGAGTCTTCTCTGACGGGCAGTATGAAACGAGAGTTCAGGCGCTGATGGAGATGATGGACAAATATAAAGAACAGAAGAGAAAGGGGGATCTGTAATGAGTTATCTTGATACGATCGAGGAGCTATGTCAGGCGGGACTTCATCCCGGGAGAACCTGCAGGGAAACAAAGGCGGCGACCGGCAAGAAGCTCATCGGATGTGTTCCCTATCATACGCCGGATGAGGTGATCTACGCCGGCGGCTGCGTTCCCGTCGGTCTCTGGGGCGGCAACCCGGAATTCAAGCAGGCAGACCGTTATCTGCAGAGCTTCTGCTGCGGTCTTCTGCGGGCGGTGGTGGAGTATTCCATGGATGGAACCTACAGCATTCTGTCCGGCATCGTCGTCCCCACATTTTGTGATTCCATGAAATGTACGCTGGAGAATCTGAAGCTTTCCGCGCCGGAAGGGATGCCGGTTCGGGGCATGTCCTACGGGCAGCAGAGGAAACTCAAGGCCGGACGTGAATACACCATCAGAGAGTATAAGAGAATCCGGCACGAGATAGAAAAGATTGCCGGCGTCGCGATTACAAATGAAAAAGTAGAAGACGCCTTCGCGCTTTACGAGGATTACCGCGGGACGATGCGCGCCTTTGAAGACGCGGCGGCAGAACATCCGGAGATTATTACGGCGAAGAAGCGCATGATGATCATCAAGGCAGGCCTGTTTATGGATAAGGCAGTGTATACGCCAAAGGTGAAGGAAATCATCGCGGGGCTGAAGGAGGAAGGACCGTCCGCCTTTGACGGAAAGAAGATTATCATAACCGGTATCATGGCGGAACCGGCAGGGATCCTGGATATCTTTGAGGAAAACGGTCTCGCTATCGCCGCAGACGAGATGTCCCTGGGATCAAGACTCTGGAGAGCCCGGTCAAGAGAAGACGTGGAGGATGTCTACGAGAGAATGGCATACCGCTTCGCCGATACAGAGGCAGACTGCTTCATGTACGAGCCGGAAAAGCTCAGAGGACAGTATATGCTCGCGCTGAAAGAGAAATATGATGCGGATGCTGTTGTAGTAATGATGATGAAATTCTGTGACCCGGAGCAGTACGACTACCCGATTTATAAAGCGGAGCTGGAGCAGGCCGGGATCCCGATGCTGTATATGGAGGTGGATCAGCAGACAACAGGCTTTGAACAGCTGCGGACGCGAATCCAGAGCTTCCGTGAGATGCTCATGCAGCAGTGAAGGAGTAAAGGAGAACAGACGTGTATTTGGGAATTGACATTGGTTCTTCCTCCTCAAAGGTCGCAATCCTGAATGAGAAGAAGGAACTTGCAGCCATATCGATCATCAACCTCGGCACAGGCACAGACGCCCCGGGGAAGGCTATAGAGGAGGCGCTGTCCCAGGCGGGGATCACCCGTGAGGACATCAGCTACACAGTCGCTACCGGCTATGGAAGAATTACCTTCGAGAGTGCGGACCGCCAGATCACTGAAATCACATGTCACGCCAAAGGGGTCACGTATCTTTCTGAAGACGCGCGCACCATTGTGGATATCGGCGGACAGGATGCCAAGGTGATCAAGCTGAACCGGAACGGGCAGGTGGAAAACTTCGTGATGAATGAGAAATGCGCCGCTGGAACGGGTCGCTTTCTGGAAGTGATGGCAAGGGTTCTGGGATGCGGACTGGATGAACTTTCCGGTCTTGCCGATCAGTCCACAAAGGAAGTCGCCATCAGCAGCGTGTGTACCGTGTTTGCGGAGAGCGAGGTTATCTCCAGGCTGGCGGCGGGAGAAAAGATTGCAGACGTGGCCCGCGGAGCACATGTGTCCATCGCTAGACGTGTCGCTGGACTGTGCAGCCGCGTCGGCTATGAACCCAAGGTCGTCATGACGGGAGGAGTTGCGCTGAACAGGAACGTCGTGGACGCCCTGTCAAAGGAACTGGGCTGTCTGGTGGAGGTCGTGCCTCACTGCCAGGCGGCAGGTGCGGTTGGCGCTGCGATGTTTGCATGGGAAGCAGAAACAAAGGAGAAAACGAAATGAGTGGAAGTATGGATCGTGAGGAGATAAAAAAGGTCATTCCTCACAGAGATCCGATGCTCCTTGTCGATGAAGTCGTTGACATGGAGCCGGAGAAAAAGATTACGACAAAATTCTTTGTCGACCCGGAGAGGGAGATCTTCAAGGGGCATTTCCCGGGAGATCCAGTGCTCCCTGGAGTTTACACGGTGGAAATTATGGCGCAGACCTCAGACATCCTGATTTTGTCCACAGAACGATATGCAGGAAAGGTTCCCCTGTTCATCGGTATCAACAATGTGAAGTTCAAGAGTCCGATCCGGCCGGGAGATACTCTGGAGATCCATTCGGAAATGACTTATGAAAAAGGGGAAAAGGCCATCGTGACCTGCTCGGCCGAGGTGTATGATGACGGCGTGCTGGCGTGTACCGGGGACGTGACCCTTGCAATGAGATAAATACGATAATCGAACAATCAGGAGGTAAAGAAGAAAATGGGCTGGAAAGAAACTTATAAAGAGAGATGTGTATCGGCGGAGGAAGCCCTCAGCCATATCCGGGACGGCGAGATGCTGGTACCGGCGCACAATTCCGCGGAGCCGAAATACCTGTTCAACAAGCTTTGTGAGATGAAGGATCACTGGAAGCAGCTGGGGATTCTCCAGGGTCTGAACATCGGCGATGCGCCGTATGCGCAGGACGACATGTATCCGACCTTCATCGACTGGTCCTTCTTCCCGGGAGCGAAGAACAGAAAATACGTCAACTCGGGACGGGGGCAGATGATTCCGATGCACTTCTATGCGCAGCCGAAGGCGATGCGGGAAGGGAACTGTCCGGTGGATGTCGGGTTCCTGCAGGTAACTCCGCCGGACGAGGAGGGATATGTGTGGATGGGCACATCCTGCGACCAGGTCCGGGTCATTCTTGACAAGGCGAGAATCAACATCGCGCAGGTCAACAGCAATCTGCCCCATGTTATGGGGGAAACGAGGATTCCGGTCGAAGACATCGACTATTATGTAGAATATGACGAACCCATTTATGAAATGGCGAAGATTCCGGCCGGCGATCCTGTGGCAGAGAAGATCGGGGAGAACATCGCGGGGCTCATTGAGGACGGCGCGTGCCTGCAGATGGGACAGGGAAAGATTCCCAACGCAATCCTGCCGTATCTGGAGGACAAAAAAGATCTGGGGATTCACACTGAAGTGTTCTCAGACAATCTGCTCCCGCTGATTGAAAAAGGCGTAATCACCTGTGCCAGAAAGAACATCGACACAGGGAAAATCGTCGCAACCTTCGTACAGGGAAGTCCGGATTTCTATAAGTATGTGGATTACAATCCGTTCGTCAAGCTGATGCCGGTAGAATATACCAACGCAGTGCATACCATTGCGCAGATTGACAATATGGTTGCCATCAATTCCGCGATTGAGGTGGACGCCATGGGGCAGGTGGTTGCAGATTCCATCGGGCCGAAAATGTTTTCCGGTGTCGGCGGACAGCAGGACTTTATCCGCGGCGCAGAGGAATCCAACGGCGGAAAGGCGATTATCGCCCTTCCCTCTACGACAAAGAACGATACAATTTCCAGAATCGTCGGCGTACTGAAACCGGGCACGCCGGTCACGACGACCAGGAACGATGTGCATTATGTCGTTACAGAGTACGGCGTTGCAGATCTGTTCGGTAAATCACTGGATCAGAGATGCAAGATGCTGACGGAAATCGCCCACCCGAAATTCAGAGAGCAGATCGAGAAGGACTTCTACGAGTACAGAAAAGCGGCTGGACAGATTTATTTCTGGTAAGGAAAGGAGCCTGGTATGGCATTGAAAACAGGCGCGGAATACATTGAAAGTCTGCGCAGAATGAAAACGAGAGTATACATGTTCGGCGAGCAGATTGAAAACTGGGTGGATCATCCGATGATACGTCCGTCCATCAACTGTGTCGCCATAACCTATGATCTGGCTCAGGATCCGCAGTATGAGGATCTGATGACTGCAGAATCTCATCTGACGGGGAACAAGATCAACCGGTTCACCCATATTCATCAGAGCACAGAGGATCTGAAGAAGAAGGTGAAGATGCAGCGGCTGCTGGGTCAGAAAACTGCCAGCTGTTTTCAACGGTGCGTGGGGATGGACGCGATTAATGCGGAATATTCCACGACCTATGAGATCGATCAGAAATACGGAACGGATTACCATGGGAATCTGAAGCGCTTTCTGGAATACATTCAGGAAAATGATCTGGTTGTAGACGGTGCGATGACTGATCCCAAGGGAAACCGCGGGAAGGCTCCACACGAGCAGCAGGATAAGGATCTCTACCTGAGAATCAAAGAGCGGCGGGATGACGGCATCATCGTTCGCGGAGCCAAGTGCCACCAGACCGGCTCAATCAATTCCCACTGGCATATCGTCATGCCGACTATTTCCATGGGACCGGATGACAGGGACTATGCGGTTTCCTTCGCCTGCCCCAGCGACGCCGAGGGGATGTTTATGATCTACGGCCGGCAGTCCTGCGACACCAGAAAGCTGGAGGAAGGTGCAGACATCGATCTGGGCAACAAAAAATTCGGCGGGCAGGAGGCTCTGGTCGTCTTCGACGATGTGTTTATTCCGAATGAATATGTCTTCATGTGCGGCGAGTATGATTTCGCCGGAATGCTGGTGGAGCGCTTCGCGGGCTATCACCGGCAGAGCTACGGCGGCTGCAAGGTCGGCGTCGGCGACGTGGTCATCGGTGCGGCGGCTCTGGCGGCCGAGTACAACGGATGCGAAAAGGCTTCAGCAGTGAAGGATAAATTGATTGAAATGACGCATCTGAACGAGACACTCTATTCCTGCGGCATCGCATGCTCCTCCGAGGGACATCCTACGGCATCCGGAGGTTATATGATCGATCTCCTGCTTGCAAACGTATGTAAACAGAACGTAACCCGTTTCCCCTATGAAATCGTCCGCCTGGCAGAGGACATCGCCGGCGGCATCATGGTGACCATGCCCTCTCAGAAGGACTTCCGTTCTGAGCTTCCGGTGGGCAGAAACGGCGAAACAATCGGTGACTTCTGCAACAAATTCTTTGTCGGAAACGGAACCTGCTCCACTGAAGACCGTATGCGCGTCATGCGGTTCCTGGAGAACATCTGCCTCGGCGCAGCCGCCGTCGGGTACCGCACCGAGTCCATGCACGGCGCGGGTTCCCCGCAGGCACAGCGTATCATGATCGCCCGCCAGGGAAACATCCAGGGTAAGAAACAGCTGGCGAAGGATATCGCGGGGATTGAATGAAAATAAGGACGTGACAGTATGACAGAAAAACCTGATAAGAAAGCAGGAGGTCAGAACGCATCATGGGTTCGGTGGATATGGCCTCAGAGCGATGCTCTGAGGCTTGGCATGGGATGGGACGAAGAAGATGTAAATAAACCGTATATTCTTGTTGAGGACGTATTCGGCGAGTCTCATCCCGGAAGTATCCATCTGGATCAGTTGGTCTCGCAGATTAGAGACGGAATTGTTTCTTCCGGAGGCCGGCCGGCCTCTTACCACGTTACAGATATTTGTGACGGATGTGCACAGGGTCACGACGGCATGAACTATGTCCTTGCACAGAGAGAAGCAATTGCCGATATGGTTCAGATCCACGGCAGTGTGCATCCCTGGGATGGTCTTGTTCTTGTCTCATCCTGTGATAAGTCAATACCGGCGCATTTAATTGCCGCAGCCAGACTGAAACTGCCGACAGTTTTTGTACCGGGAGGTTCTATGCGGCCGGGTCCATATCTGACCGATGCAGGCCGGGGCGGCGCTGTGGCACTTGGAAGACGTCAGGGTACAATGGGTGAGTTTGAAGTTGGACAGTATGTCAGAACCGGATGTCCTTCCTGCGGAGCCTGCCAATTCATGGGAACGGCCAGCACGATGCAGTGTATGGCAGAGGCCCTGGGACTTGCACCTCCGGGCTCCGCCCTTTCTCCCGCGACAATGAATGACATTCGCAGAGCGGCCCGGGCGGCAGGACATATGGTGATGTCGCTTCGGCACAAAGGGATTACGGCTGTTGAGATTATGACAAAAACTGCGATTCGGAATGCAATTGTGATCCATGCGGCAATCGGCGGTTCAACAAATGCTTTCCTTCACCTTCCGGCTCTGGCGCACGCCCTCGGCATTTCTTTGGATATTAGTGAATTTGATGAAATTAACAGGAAGGTGCCTCATATCTGCAATATTGCTCCGAGCGGGAACTATCCCTCAGAGTTGTTCTGGTTTGCCGGAGGTGTTCCGCGAGTGCAGGAAATGCTGTCTGACATGCTGGATCTGGATGCTATGACAGTAACAGGGAAACCTTTGGGGGAAAATCTTGAGATGATTCGCGAAAGCGGATTCTATGAAAGAGGTCTCGGCTATCTGGCAAATTACGGCATTTCACTTGATGATGTGATGTTTCCGCGCGATTCCTGTGAGGCGTTTGGCTCTGTAGCAGTGTTGAAAGGGAATATTGCACCAGAAGGCGCGGTGGTAAAATACTCTGCTGTTTCAGAAAAAATGAGATATCATGTGGGACCTGTTCGCGTGTTTGACAGCGAGGAAGCATGTAACCAAGCCGTAGTAGATCAAACGATTGAACCGGGCTCGGTGCTGATTATTCGCTATGAGGGTCCCCGGGGATCGGGTATGCCGGAGATGTTCATGACGACAGAGGCCATTATGAATGACAGCAAATTGAAGGATTCTACTGTTCTCATCACTGACGGCAGATTTTCAGGGGCAACCAGAGGACCCTGTGTCGGTCATGTATCGCCGGAGGCGCAGGCAGGTGGCCCGATTGCCTTTGTTCAGGATGGTGACATTGTCGAAGTGAATATTCCGGACAGGACTCTGAATATCATCGGCATAAACGGAAAAAGAGAAACGCCGGAGAGAATTGCGGAAACCCTGAAAAAAAGAAGTAAAGACTTTGTGCCTAAAGATGTCACAAGCAGAAGCGGAATTTTCAGAAAGTTTAGTGAACATGCCGCATCTGCTGTGTATGGGGCGTATTCCGACTGATTGACGGAAGCATAGGAGAAACATTATGAAAGCAATGAAACTGTACCCCGCAGATACAGTCGCGCTGGCCGCAGATGAATTGAAAAGGGGCGATGTTGTTTCTGTAGACGGTGAAAAATTTGAAATACTCGATGATATCCCTAAGGCGCATAAATTTGCGCTGAAAGATTTTGAAGAGGGGGAGGCGATTCGTAAATATGATAACATTATCGGAACGGCATCCCAACCAATCCGGAAAGGGGAATGGGTTCACAGTCACAATGAAGTCACGACTCTCGGCAGCGACAAGGAATATTGCTATGAACCCGTAGAAGAAGCTGTCTATCCGGGAACGTCGAGCCTGACATACATGGGATATAAACGAGATGACGGAAGCTGCGGGATTCGGAACTATATCGCGCTGATTTCCACAGTGTTCTGCGCGAACGGCCCACTGTCGAAGCTTGCCGCAGCAGCATCTCAGAAGTATTCGACAAATGATCATTTTGACGGCTTTGTGGCGCTGGAGCAGGAATTCGGCTGCAGTCAGACCGGATCGGATCTGACTACAACAGAACGTATTATCGCTAATGTGGCGCGATCCGCGAATTTCGGCGGTGTGCTTTTCGTGAGCCTCGGATGTGAAATGGCGATTCCCTCAAAGCTGGAAAAATATCTTGATGGTGTGGAGCGGAATCGTATCCGGGTCATTACGCTTCAGGAAAGCGAGGATGAGCTTGCAGAAGGTCTGGAAAAAATAGGGGAGCTTGTCGGGAATCTGGAAAAAGACCATCGGGAGCCGCTTCCGATCAGCAGCCTGCATGTCGCGGTCAATTGCGGCGGATCAGACGGCTATTCCGGTATTACCGCAAACACGATGCTGGGAACGCTGTGTGACAATCTGGTCAGCAAGGGAGCGACCGTTAATATGACAGAGGTTCCCGAGATGATGGGGGCGGAGCATATCCTGATGAATCGTGCCAAGGACAAAGAAACGTTCGATAGAATAGTGAAAATGATTCGTGATTATAATGAGTACTTCGCCCGCTACGGTGAGAAAGCGGCGGATAATCCGACGCAGGGTAACAAGGCGGGCGGACTGACCACTTTGGAGGAGAAATCACTCGGCTGCATTCAGAAAGGCGGACACTGTGCTGTCATGGGCGTTTATGACTATGGTGAACGGGTTGATACTCGGGGATACGTTTTGGTAAGCGGCCCCGGAAATGATCTCGCAGGTGTGAGCGGGCAGATTGCCGCGGGAGCGGTACTGACGATCTTCACAACAGGTCGCGGTACACCATGCGGCTTTGCCGGACCGACCTTCCGGTTATCCTCGAACAGTGAACTGGCCAAGCGCAAGCCGACATGGATTGACTTTGACGCGGGGAGATTTCTGGGAGCTGACGAAGAGAAAAAGCAGGATCTCAACAGAGAACTCTATGATTCGGTTCTGGATTGTATCAATGGAACTCTGACAAGAAACGAACGAAATGGATATTTCCAAATGGGAGCGTTAAAGGACGGCGTTACATTATAAGATGTGATGCATTGAGGGAAAAAACGACTCACGTATGATGCTCCGAGGCATCAGGATATGCGCAGCCGCAAGAGGACAAGAAGAAGCGAAAGCAGAAAAGCATTAAAATTGCGACTCTTAAAATTGGCATGAAAACTGCAACTTATATGGATTGTACATGTTAGGAATAGATCCGGTCGCTACACTATTTTACAGGATTTATTATGAATGTTTGAAGGAGGATTATTATGAAGTTGAAAAAAACTATGGTCGTGCTGTTGGCAATTACAGTTGTTGCGGCATTTACCGCATGCGGGAAAAGCGGATCGTCATCCGATTCCGGCGACAAGGTGACTCTTCACTTTGCGAATACCTTGTCTACAACGAATGCTTGGAACAGAGCAGCTAAAGACTTGAAGAAGGATCTGGATGAGAAATCAGATGGAAAAATTGAACTGGTAATCGATGCCGGCGGCGTGCACGGATCGGACAAAGAACAGGCTGAATCATGTGCCAGCGGCGATTTGGCGATGGTTATCGGTTCTACTGTCGGTTTAGATGCGTATGTCACAGAGATGGGATGGATCAATATGCCATATGTTCTGCATACCATGGACGATGTCGATAAATACGTGTTCGATGAAGACGGATGGATGGGTAAGGAACTGACCAAAGAAATCGCGAAGTATGATCTCAAGGTTCTTGGCTACACCTCGAATGACTTCAGATGGCTGAGCAATTCCAAACATCCGATTAAGTCTCAGGCCGATCTTAAAGGCATGAAAATCAGAGTACCGGAATCCCCGATGTATCTGAATTTCTTCAAGAACCTTGGAGCAACGCCGACTTCTATTCCGTTTACAGATCTTGCATCTGCGCTTCAGCAGAAGACTGTGGACGGACAGGATAACGGACCACAGATTTCCGTACCGAATGACTTGCAGTCCTTCCAGAAATACTGGACAAAGACGAATCACGCCTATGCTCCGGCAGTGGTCTATATCTCTCAGAAAGTATGGGACGGCATGAGCGAGGATCAGAAGAAGATTCTGAGTGAGTGCGTAGACGACTACCTTGATGAGGTTAAAGAGAAGGTAAATGAAGATTATAAGGGATTTGAAAAAACAATGAAGGATGACGGTTGTCAGGTTATCGAAATTTCAGACACTCTCGATAAACAGATGCGTTCCGCAGCTGAGAAAACATGGCAGACTAAATCCGTAACGAAAAACTTTAACCAGGATGCCGTTAACAAAATTCTGGAAGACGCTGATCTTAAGTAAATCCCAAAGAACCAGGCGGAATCCAAAATATTCGTAGCGACAAATTTGCCTCGGAGGCCATGCTGCCAGGCATGGCCTCCGCATATGTAACATGAACATGACAAGAAGAAGTATGCTGAACAGAAAAGCATATGAGACGAAAGGAGTTATATATGAAGAAAAAAAAGAATCCGGTAACGATGATCAATGATATTCTTTTTTCTATTGAAAAAGAAGTTACCTGGGTGCTTTTTCTGGCGATGCTGATCCTGCTTGTAGTACAGGTGGTGTGCAGATATGTGCTGAATATGCCTCTCGCCTGGTCCGAGGAAATCTGCCGCCTGCTGTATGTTGCAGTAAGCTTTGTCGGAGCAGCGATTGCAGCACGAGAGAGATCTCATATCTCTATCAATATTCTACCGGCAATCGTTAACGGGATTACGCATCATGATGAGAAAAAAACCAACCGAATTCTGATAGGATGCGATGTCATCATGAGCATTATATGCATTGTATTCTGGGGATGGCTCACAATGATACTGACGAATTATACTATCACAGTTAAAAATCTGAACACACTCACCCCGGCAATACAGTTCCCACAGTATCTCGTATATGTCGCGTGTGTGGTATCCGGTGCATTAATTGTAATTCATTACCTGCTCAATATGATTGAGATGTTCATTAACAAAGAATCAATGAAACCGGTTGAAGATGCAGATCTTGCAGAGGCAGTAGAAGTAAATGGAAAGGGGGCGGCGCAATGATATATTTAGCAATTTTTCTGGGAGTATTCCTTGTAACGGGACTTTTATTCCGTGTTCCTATTCCATTTGCCATGGGAATTGGTGCGGTGCTTACAATGGCCTATGCTGGCATCAATGTAGATATCACCGCACAGGCCTCGGCTCAGGCACTGGATAAATTTACATGGCTGGCGATTCCGGCATTCATCTATGCCGGTGATATTATGGCGGCGACGGGCATTTCCCACGCTATCATGGTTTTTGCCAAATCCATTATCGGGCGTGTACGTGGTGCTGCGGGAGCGGTAACGATTGTGACCTGTATGCTGTTCGGTGCGATTACCGGATCTTCAATTGCCACGATTTCCGGTATCGGCGGCATGATGCTTCCTGAACTTGATAGAGAGGGCTATGACCACAGATACGGAACAGCGCTGATCAGTGTATGTGGATTCCTCGGTATTCTAATTCCGCCCAGCATTCCCGGAATCCTATATGCTATGATGGCAGCACAGAACATTATGAAAGTCTGGCTTTGCACAGTAGGGCCGGGACTCCTTTTGGGAGCATGCTATATAGCGATTAACTGGTGGGTTGTCGGTCGGACAGAGGAAAAAGTGAAAGAACCCTTCCACTTTGGCGAATATATTGTAAATATTGGGAAGAGCACGTGGAGTTCGCTGGTCGGACTGCTGATGCCGATTATTATTTTTGTCGGAATTTACGGCGGTATCTTTACGCCGACGGAAGCAGGCGCTGTCGCGGTTGCATATGGACTTATTATCGGATGGATTATTTTCCCGGTGTTCAAAAAGAAGTTCCCCGAGAAGGGCATCAGAGCGATCACAACAGATTCTGCTGTAACGGCAGCAACGATTGCGATGCTGAATGTATTTGCCGCAGTCGCAGGGAAAATGATAACATACACGAGAATTCCGGAGATACTGACGAACGCGATGTTGTCGTTAACGGACAATAAGGCGGTATTCCTGCTGATTCTGAATCTCCTGCTGATTCTTGTGGGAATGTTTATGGAGACAAACAGCAGCATCCTTCTTCTCGGTCCGATCCTTATTCCGGTCGCGACCTCTTATGGAGTAGATCCGATTCATTTCGCCGGAATTATGCTGCTGAATCTGGAAATCGGAATGATTACACCTCCGTTTGCCGCAAATCTGTTTGTTGGATGCAGAGTCGGAAGAGAAGACATCGGTGCGGTGATACCTAAAATGGCGCCATTCTTTGGAGCGTGTATTATTGTACTTCTGCTGACGACCTATGTGCCGCAGATTGCGATGTTCCTGCCCGGACTTGTCAAATAACCGCTGCCGGCAGATTTTGTCGGACAGAAACCGAAAGAGCAATCCTTCGGGACTTCCCGGAAGATAATCTTCAGAGGACATCTGCTGTAGGAGGTTTGTTATGGACACGAGAAAAAAGGAAAGCATGGAGGACAGAAAACGATATCTGGAAGAAACAGCAAACCTGGCCAGAATGAAACAGGCTGTCCTGACGGTTATTTTCATCGTTGTCATTCTGGCGGTATGTCTGCACTTCGGATATCCGGATGATCAATATCAGATTGAAAAGGAAGCAGATAAAAATGAAGGATATCTGTGGAAATGCAAGGTGGAAGACGAATCCGTCGTAAAACCGGAGCGGGATTACTACGCGAACGGAACTTTTGTATTCGTGTTTAAAGCCGGGGAACAGGGAAAGACGAAGGTGATTTTTACTCTGACAAAGGGAGAGAGCAATGAGATTCTCAAGGAAGAAACCACGACAGTAAGTGTGGATTCTTTTCACAAAATATCATTTAACGGAAAGACACAAAACGAGAATCCACTGATAAAGAAAATTGACAAAGAGGTGGACGAATGAGAAACGTAGTGATTACAGCCGGCTGCAGAACTCCGATCGGCACGATCGGCGGGCAGTTCAAGACTCTGACATCGCTGGATTTATCAATCCCGGTGATGCAGAACCTGATCACGCGTTCGGGAATCGATCCCGGAACGATCGACGATGTGATCTGGGGATGTAACTATCAGCGCACGTACAAGGAAAACAATCTGGCCCGGGTCGCCGCATATAAGGCAGGGCTCCCGGAAACCGTGCCGGGAATCACGATTCACCGGAACTGCACCTCATCCATGTCGGCAATCCAGTTCGGCTATTACCAGATTAAGGCCGGAGAGGCTGACTGCATCATGGCCGGCGGCGCAGACAGTATGAGTACGGCACC
>Ga0256404_1004426_pt1 | contig 26649 bp, 25 predicted proteins | sample RumenRJG_01DNA_FD_185990 | JGI IMG/M metagenome (GOLD analysis project Ga0256404, IMG submission 185990) | Bovine rumen microbial communities from Lethbridge, Alberta, Canada - RJG_01 | ecosystem: Host-associated > Mammals > Digestive system > Stomach > Rumen | place: Canada: Alberta | collected...
AATATTGGACATAGCAAGAAATCCAGAGCTTATCTATAATATTTCATCTCGTGAGTTTGAAGAGGTAATCGAGCGTCTTTTTCAAGAAGAAGGGTTTGAAACTGAACTAACTCCGGCAACAAAAGACTGTACGCACGCCGTATGAGCACTTTTATGCCTGGCGTCGTGTGAATGACGGAGACAAGGTTTCCTCGCTGCCTTTTGACGAAGTGCAGTCTATGATTAAGGGTGTATACAGCCCTGAAAGATTCCTTGAAATATTCCGTGATTATATCTATTTTCAAGACAGCAAATACGACAGCGATGAGCGTGAGATCGTATGCCGTTATCCGCAGTTTTTTGCCGCACGCTTATTAAAGCAAAGTATTATAAAATCAGTTAAAGAGAAAAGCGGAAAAGGCGGTACATATTTCGGCGCAACCGGTTGCGGCAAGACCTACACAATGGCGTTTCTTTCTCGTCAGTTGGCATTGCGCTGTACGGATATACCCGAAATCGGTTCTCCTACCATTGTTATGATCGTTGACCGTGAGGAGCTGCAAAAACAAGGAGCAAAGCTTTTCACCAAGAGTGAAGAGTTCCTGAACCTCGGCGAAGTTAAGGTCGTCTCTACCCGAAAAGATTTAAGGCAAGAGCTTGGCGCTCGTCAGAGCGGAGGATTTTATATCTGCACAATTCAAAAATTCTGTGACAGAGAAGATGACAAAATCGGTTTGATCAATGACCGTAACAATATTATTTGTTTCTCTGACGAAGCACACAGAACCCAGCTCGAACATTCTAAGAAGATTCAGTTCAGCAAGGATGCCGACGACAATATGAAGGCAATGGTATCAAAGCCGTATGCAAAAGTATTGCGTGAAGCCTTCCCTTGCGCTACCTTTGTCGGCTTTACAGGTACGCCGATTGCAGAAACCTATCAGACCTTCGGCGATGAAATTGACCGTTACACAATGGATCAGGCTGTTGCCGACGGATTGACTGTATCTATCAAATACCATCCGCGTATAGCAAAGGTGCTTTTGGACGAGAAACAAGTACAGCTGATTGAGGAATACTATAAAAAATGCGCTGATTCAGGTGCAACAAAAGAGGATATTGAAGCGAGTAAAAAAGCAATGTCCTCTATGGAAAAAATCCTTGATGAGCCGGAACGCTTGGAACGCCTTGCGGTGGATATTCACGACCATTATGTTGCAGCCTGTGCGAATGATCCCGACAGAGTTCAAAAAGCAATGGTGGTTTGTTCAAGCAGACCGATTGCATATAAATTGCTGAAAATATTTCAAGACAAATATCCCGAATGGTTTATTGAGAAAAAGACGCCCGACGGAGTCACGGCAACCGCAGAAGAACTTCGTGAATTGAAAGAGATGCCTTGTATACTTGTTTGTGTTGTCTTAACAGTCGCTACGGAAGGAGCAGGCGCTCCAGCAGCCGCTGCAATTTTTGCAGCGTCAGCAAAATCAGGAGCGATTGCCGCTGCTTCTTCTGCACTTATCGGGGGAACTGCTGCAGGCGTAATAACCGGAATAGAAACGGAAGATTTTGATGAATCTATGAAAGCAGCTATGCTTTCGGGAAGCGAAGGTTTAAAGTGGGGAGCTATAGTGGAAAAATAAAGTATAGTTATAATTAATTAAAAAGTTATGAGATAGCTCGTTTATTGGATGGTAAAAATATTGCAAAGCGGCGAAATATATGTATAATAATGTTATATAGAAATATCTGCTTCAAGGTTGAATGTTGTCAAAAGTTATAGAGGGTAATTTATGATTGATATTAATAGAGCAAAAGGGATTTTTGATAGGTATGGCGGAATCATGCGCACCTATCAGCTGACAGAAGAAAGAATCTATTACGCGGATATTGCGTATTTGATGAACGCAGGATTGATTGAAAAGGTTCGCACCGGATATTATCAGTGGATAGACCCGGATAATCAAAGCGAGGCGGCAACTGTTATCAGATTGTTTCCGGATGGGATTCTGTGTATGGATACTGCTTTGCGGCACTATGGCTACAGCGATCGTACACCGGCAGAGTGGCATATCGCCGTTAGCAAATACTCCAACCGTACACGATTTAAGATCGATTATCCCTTTGTCAGGCCGTACTTTGTCGCGCCCGAAGTTTTTGAGATCGGACTTTGCGAGCAGGAGATCGACGGAAACAAGGTCAGGATGTACGACAAGGAGCGCGTTATCTGTGATTGCCTGCGTCATCGCAACAAGATGGATAAAGAGATATTTAACAAGGCGATCCAAAGCTATGTAAGCGATACAAGTAAGAGTATCCCGAAATTGATGGAATACTCTGTACCGTTAAGATGTCAGAAATTGGTGAAGGATTTGATAGGAGTGTGGCTGTAATGGCAACAGATAAAGCGGCGTCAGTGCTTGCAAGACTCAGAAACAAAGCAAGGGAAAGCGGGATCAGTTACCAACAGTGCTTGCAGCTTTTCTTTCAGGAAGAGTTTTTGCGCAAGCTGTCTGCTTCTCGATATAAGGACAACCTGATCCTAAAGGGCGGACTATTCATATACACACTCACTAACTTCGAGAGTCGCGCGACGGTAGATGTAGATTTCATGTTGCGCGGGCTTTCGAATGATATGGCGCGGATGGATGAGATCATCGCGGAAATACTCGCTGTACCGACAGGAAATGATTTCATTACCTTCAAGGCGCTTCCGACCGAGCCGATTGCCGCCAATAGAAAATACCACGGCGTCAGCACACAGATCACCGGGTATATCAAGAATGTGCGTGTACCGTTCAGCGTGGATATCGGCGTCGGAGACGTAATTGTTCCATCAGCTAAAGAGCGTACAATTAAAACACAGCTCGATGACTTTGACGCGCCTGAGATCATGACCTATTCACTGGAAAGCACGATCGCCGAGAAACTCGACGCGATCCTGCAACGCTTTGAGCTGACCGGAAGAATGAAGGATTTTTACGATATCTATTATCTGTCACAGACCTTTGATTTTGACGGCTTGAAGCTCCAGACCGCGATTGCTGAAACGCTGCAAAACCGCGGAACAGATTATAATGCCGACAGCTTCAAACGTATCACCGAACTTGTTGATGATGAGAATATGCAGATCAGGTGGAGGCATTTCCTCCGATCACTGCACAATCCTGATATCCCCTTCTCACAGGTGATGGATGGGATCACCACCTTCATCGAACCGGTGTGGGATACCTTCTTGAAAGAAGAGGAATTCCAGAAGCACTGGTCGGCGGATAAGAAAAAGTGGGAATAATCCAATAAAGTCCATCTTATCGGACATATAAAAATGCTATAATAGATGTAACAAAATATTCGGAGGGAAAAGATGGCAGATATAAAAAAAGAGCAAGAGCGCGAGGAGCTGCACAAGGCGATATGGAGCATAGCGGATGATCTACGCGGATCGGTAGACGGCTGGGACTTCAAGCAGTATGTGCTTGGCATGATGTTCTATCGCTACATATCGGAGAACCTGACCAACTATATCAACGCGGGCGAGCGCGAAGCGGGTGATGTCGATTTTGACTATGCGATGCTTAGCGACGAAGAAGCCGAGTCAGCGCGCGAGGGATTGGTACAGGAGAAGGGCTTTTTCATCCTGCCCTCAGAGCTGTTCAGCAACGTCCGCGCACGCGCCAAGGATGACGAGAATCTCAACGAAACGCTGGAGCGCGTGTTCAATAATATCGAAAATTCCGCCAAGGGCAGCGAGAGCGAGGACGACTTCTCGGGACTATTCGACGATCTCGACGTCAATTCCAACAAACTCGGCGCAACGGTCGCGAAGCGCAATGATAAGCTGGTCAAGCTGATGAACGGCGTCGGCGAGATGAAGCTCGGCAACTATCAGGACAACACCATCGACGCGTTCGGCGACGCGTATGAGTTCCTCATGAGTATGTACGCCTCTAACGCCGGCAAGTCGGGCGGTGAGTTCTTTACACCGCAGGAGGTATCTGAGCTGCTCACACGCCTTGCGGTGGTTGGCAAAACGGAGGTCAACAAGGTCTATGACCCTGCCTGCGGATCAGGCTCGCTGCTGCTGAAAGCCGCCAAGGTGCTAGGCAAAGACAACATCCGTCAGGGTTTTTACGGTCAGGAGATCAACCTCACCACCTACAACCTCTGCCGCATCAATATGTTCCTGCACGATATCAGCTTCGACAAGTTCGATATCGCCAACGAGGACACCCTCATCAGCCCTCAGCACTGGGATGACGAGCCGTTCGAGGTCATCGTCAGCAATCCTCCATACTCGATCAAATGGGTCGGCGACGATAACCCGATCCTGATCAATGATCCGCGATTCTCTCCAGCGGGCGTACTCGCGCCGAAGAGCAAGGCGGACATGGCGTTCATCATGCATTCGCTCTCATGGCTCGCGACGAACGGCACGGCGGCGATCGTATGCTTCCCCGGCATTATGTACCGCGGCGGTGCGGAGAAGAAGATCCGCAGATACCTGGTCGAGAACAACTATATCGACTGTATCATCCAGCTGCCCTCTAACCTCTTTTTCGGCACCTCCATCGCGACCTGTATCATGGTGATGAAGAAGTCGAAAGCGGATAACGCGGTGCTGTTCATCGACGCGACGAAGGAATGCGTCAAGGTCACGAACAACAATAAGCTGACCGAGGAAAATATCGCCGCGATCGTGGACGCCTTCACCTCGAGAGAGAAGAAGGAGCACTTCGCCCACCTCGCAACCTTTGACGAGATCAAGGAGAACGACTTCAACCTCTCCGTCTCCACCTACGTTGAGCAGGAGGACACCCGCGAGGTCATCGACATCAAAAAGCTCAACGCCGAGATCGCCGAGATCGTCAAGCGTGAGGAAGTCCTGAGAGCGGAGATTGATAAGATCATAGCGGAAATAGAGGGAGAATAATAATGGGTCAAATTAGCTTTTTCGCAAAACCTGAGTCTTGGCTTGCTATTGTTACAGCGGGAACGGCTGTGGTAGCTATTTGGCAAACACGCAGACAGACAAGATTAAGTAACAAGCACCAATTATTTGATCGAAGGTTAGAAAAGTATAGTTTGATTAAAGAGTTAGTGCTAACTTTCAGCAGAGTAAGAGGTACTATCAATAAAAGAGTAAATCTTGATGTTAATAATCGCTTTATTCTCAGATCCTTAATGGAGAATGATGCATTAAGGGATGTACTATGGGTAGTTGAAAAACCAACATCCGAAAGCGCAATGAATACAATACACGAAAAGTTTCGTTGGCTTGGGAAGCTGTCTGAAGAATTACATTTTTTGTTCAAAGATGATGATGTTCAGATAATCACTAAGTTTATCGACTCTTACAAAAACCTCTTGTTATGGCTTCAACGTTATAATTCCCACAGTGTGCTGACAGAGGGTACCGACTTCGGAATGGATTATAAAGAAAAAGCAAAAACAAAAGTGATTGAAATATCAAGCGAAATGGAACAGCAGCTCCAGACCATTAACAATAAACATATTTTAGATAATCTTGCAAAACAGATTAAACTCAAATAGGGTGAAAATATGACAAAACTGGAAAAATTAATCGAACAGCTTTGCCCAGATGGGGTAGAGATATTATATGTGGAAGAATTATGCGACATTACTCGTGGTAGAGTAATGTCAAAAGATTATATCAAAGAAAATGCTGGGGAGTATCCCGTTTATTCATCTCAGACTGAGAATAATGGTGAATTAGGAAAAATTTCGACTTTTGACTTTGATGGTGATTATCTTACTTGGACAACTGATGGAGCCAATGCGGGAACAGTGTTCTATAGATCGGGAAAATTTAGCATCACAAATGTTTGTGGATTATTGAAAGTGAATGTCCGTTTCGTTATGACAAAGTATTTATATTATTATCTAAATCAAAATGCTCCTAATTATGTAAACAAAGGTATGGGCAATCCAAAGTTAATGAGTAATGTTATGGCTAGGATTAAAGTACCTGTCCCTCCGATTGAGGTGCAGGCTGAGATCGTTAGGATTCTTGACACTTTCACAGAACTTACCACGGAACTTACCACGGAACTTACTACAGAGCTTACCGACAGAAAGAAACAGTATGAGTATTATCGGGATAAATTGTTATCATATGATGATACAATTAGGCTTGAAGAATTAGGTGTAGTTGCTAAAGTAACAAAGCTAGCAGGATTTGAGTTTACAAAGTACGTCCAGTATTCGGATACTGGAAGAGTAATCGCTTTGCGAGGATTGAACGTAAAAGACGGAAAACTGATACTTGATGATGTAAAGTATATAGATAATAGCGATCTATCAAAATTAGATAGAAGCAAACTAAGAGTCGGAGATATGCTTTTCACTTATGTCGGAACCGTAGGTCAGGTTGCATTGATTGATGAAAATGACAAGTATTATTTGGCGCCGAATGTAGCTATGATTCGGATAGAAGATGAACGGCTGTTACCAAAATACTTAATGTACTACTTTCAATCATCGATTTTTAAAGAAAAGCAAATTAACCGATTATTACAATCATCATCAATGAAGAATATCCCTATGGAAAAAATACGCAAGTTTCTTGTGCCTATTCCTTCCATTCAAACGCAACAAAGAATTATAGCCGTTTTAGACAACTTCGAAGCTATCTGTTCTGATCTGAACACCGGTTTGCCCGCCGAGATCGAAGCGCGACAGAAGCAGTATGAATACTATCGGGACAAACTGTTGACTTTTAAGGAGCGAAGTGTTTAATGCCGAGAGAAAAGCAACCCACAATAGAACAGCATTATATATCACAAGTTTATCTTCGTGGCTTTTCATCAAACCGTATAACTGTTTGCAAATATAGTATTAAGGAAAACAAACACGACGGCGAGGATTCTATTAAGAACATTTGCAAAGAAGAAAACCTTTATGAGTTCAGAGATAATAATGGGAATATCATAGCGCAGAACAAAATAGAGAAACAGCTAAAAAAGAAAATCGAAGACCATTATAACTATTACATCGAGCTATTGGAAAAGAAACTCTTAGGTGATACAAGCAAAATTGCTTCAGATTTTTTCAAACAGAAGGAGATCGATTTTTGGAAAATGTTTGCCTCTGTACAAGCACTAAGATTTCCTAATACTATACAATTCTTTACTGACAAACTTTTGAAAACGTCCAACGGTAACCTGACAAAAAATGAAGCAAGAAATCTGATATTGAGAGATACAGTATCTTCTAATAGTTTTATGAATCCGAATGCACAAAGCACATATTCATATATTTACGATATATTCAGGAATTTGTATATCAGTTTATTTGTCGATGAAACTGCCTCAATTTTTGCAAATGACAGAGTATTGTCTTTTGGGCAAACGGATGAAGCTACTAAACCAAACGTAGTATTATTGCCAATCACCTCGAAAATGGTAATCGTTTTTTATGATAAAGAGTTCGAATCGGAATACGGGAAGAACAGTTTACTCTTCTTCGAATCGAAAGAACTGGAAAAATATAAGCGATGTACTACGACAGATGCAGAATGGATTTACTCTCGTAAGCCGTTAACTGATAGAGAGATACAAATACTCAATGAAAGGAGCGTCACACAAAATGGATGAGAACAAAGAATTCAATGATTTTATGAATGAGCTTTTCAAAAAAGTGATTGAGATCAAGGATAAATACAACAAGCTATCTCCCGAAAACCAATACAAGGTAGCTCAAGTGTGTAGAACTACTTTAGCCGCTCAGGGAATCAACATTTCTGCAGAAACAATCATAAACGGAATCAGAAATTATAAGAACTAAGCAAAAATGAGAGGTAATTATGCCTTATTTCAACATCGTATCAGAAACAAATGAAAGCACGGTTGTGACCGAATACACTCCTGTGGTGAAGAACGCCAAGAGCTACCAGAGCGAGGCGCAGCTGGAGGCAGAGCTGATCCGTATGCTCCAGGCGCAGGGGTATGAATACTTGCAGATCCACACCGAGGATGAACTCAGGCGCAATCTGCGGACTCAGCTCGAAAAGCTGAATAGCTACACCTTCTCGGACAGCGAATGGACACGCTTTTTCTCCGACTGTATCGCCAATTCCAACGACGGTATCGCTGAGAAGGCGAAGCGTTTGCAGGAGGATTTTGTTCAAGTCCTGCGCCGTGACGACGGCACCGGCAAAAACATCACGCTGATCGACAAGAAGAATATCCATAATAACTTCGTGCAGGTCATCAACCAGTATGAGGTCAGCCGTGATGAAGGCGCAAAGCACGACAATCGCTATGACGTGACGATCCTCGTCAACGGTCTGCCGATGGTACATATCGAGCTGAAACGCCGCGGTGTCGCGATCCGCGAGGCATTCAATCAGATCGACCGCTATCAGCGCGACAGCTTCTTTGCCGGGAGCGGTCTGTTTGAATATGTGCAGATATTTGTGATCTCTAACGGCAGTAACACCAAGTATTACTCCAACACCACCCGTTGGAATGCTGTGCATGAGCAGACCGGCAGAAAGAAGGGAAAGACATCCAACAGCTTTGAGTTCACCTCATTCTGGGCTGACGCGAACAACCGGATCATCCCCGATCTGGTCGACTTTACCAAGACGTTTTTCTCCAAGCATACGATCCTCAATATCCTGACCCGTTACTGTATCTTTACCAGCGAGAATATGCTGATGGTCATGCGTCCGTATCAGATCACCGCCACCGAGAGGATATTGAATCGCATTGAGGTGGCGACCAATTATAAGAAGTACGGCTCTATCGAAGGCGGCGGTTATATCTGGCATACGACAGGCTCCGGCAAGACGTTGACGAGCTTTAAGACCGCGCGCCTTGCGTCCCAGCTGCCCGGTATCGACAAGGTGCTGTTCGTCGTGGACAGAAAAGACCTCGACTACCAGACAATGAAGGAATATGACCGCTTTGAAAAGGGCGCCGCCAACAGCAATACCTCGACCGCGATCCTGAAAAAGCAGCTCGAGGACGACGATGCGCGGATCATCATCACCACGATCCAGAAGCTCTCGACCTTTATCAATAAGAATAAGGGCCATGAGGTTTATCAAAAACACATTGTCATCATCTTTGACGAATGCCATCGCAGTCAGTTCGGCGATATGCACGCCGCGATCGTCAAGAACTTCAAAAAGTATCATATGTTCGGCTTTACCGGTACACCGATCTTCCCCGCAAACGCAGGTCACGTGAAGAATCCGCATTTCGCTACCACTGAACAGACCTTCGGCGATAAGCTGCACACCTATACGATCGTCGACGCGATCAACGATAAGAATGTTCTGCCCTTCCGCGTGGACTATATCAAGACGATGGAAGCAGAGCCGGATATCGACGATAAAAAGGTGCATGATATCGACCGCGAGAAGCCCTTTATGGCGCCGGAGCGTATCGAGCTGGTGACGAAGTATATCCTTGACCACTTCGATCAGAAGACCTATCGCGGGGATAAAACCTACGTCTATAATGTGCTGACGAATGTGAATGAGGTCGCGTCGGCGAAGAACGGCGCTGTGGAGGAAATCAAGCAGAAGCAGAGAGTCAGCGGCTTCAACTCCATCTTTGCGGTTGCGTCCGTCCCGATGGCGAAGCTGTATTATAACGAGTTCAAGCGTCAGATGAATGAAGACCCGACCAAGAAGCTGAGAATCGCGACGATATTCAGCTATGCCGCCAATGAGGAAGTCGACGACAGCCTGCTGGACGAAGAAAATCCCGAGAGCACCGCGGGGCTGGATCAAAGCTCGCGCGATTTTCTCGAGAAGGCGATCGCTGACTATAATGAGATGTTCAGTACCAACTACAGCACCGATAACGACGGCTTCCAGAGCTACTATAAGGATCTGTCGCTCAGGATGAAGAACAAGGAGATCGACCTGCTGATCGTGGTCAATATGTTCCTCACCGGCTTTGACGCGACAACGCTGAATACCCTCTGGGTGGACAAAAATCTGAAATATCACGGCTTGATTCAGGCGTTCTCCCGCACCAACCGTATTCTGAACAAGATCAAGACCTTCGGCAATATCGTGTGCTTCCGTCGTCTGCAAAAGCGTGTCGAGGATGCAATCGCGCTCTTCGGCAACAGAGAAGCCGGCGGTGTGGTACTGCTTAAAGGCTTCAAGGATTATTACTACGGCTATGTCGATGAGAATGGCAAGGACAAGCCCGGTTACGTCGACATGATCGAGGAGCTGTTTGAACGGTTCCCGCTATCTGAGCCTGCGATCATCGGCGAGAAGAATCAGCGCGACTTCATCCTGCTGTTCGGCGCTGTGCTGAGAATGCGGAATCTCTTGAGCTCTTTCGACGATTTCGCCGGAAAAGAGTTGATCTCTGAGCGAGATCTGCAGACCTACCTCGGCAGGTATCAGGACTTGCGCGACGAATGGAAGAAGATGAAAGACGGCGATAAGGAGGATATCACGAAGGACATCGTCTTTGAGGTCGAGCTGATCAAGCAGATCGAGATCAACATCGACTATATCCTCATGCTCGTCAAAAAGTATAAGGACGGCAACTGTGAGGATAAGGAGATCGTCGTCGATATCCGCCGTGCGGTAGATGCCAGTTCCGAGCTACGCAGCAAGAAGGAGCTGATCGAGACCTTCATCACCAACGCGAACGAAATGGACGATGTCTTTGACGATTGGCGTGCGTTCGTCAAGGAGCAGAAGGAAAAAGAGATCAACTCTATCATCTCAGAGGAGAATCTCAAAGCGGACGAAACAAAGAAGTTTGTCAACAACGCCTTCCGCGACGGTGAACTGAAAACTACCGGCGTCGGTATCGACAGCCTCCTTCCCCCGATGCGCCGCTTCGGAGGTAACTCCAACCGCGCAGAGAAAAAACAGGCCGTCATCGAAAAGCTGAAAGCATTCTTTGATAAGTTTTTTGGAGTAGTGTAAAACACATATATAAAAAGTCGCTGTGAAGGAAGTGGTACACTTCAAACTTCACAGCGACATCTTTTTTACAGTATTTTATGTCTATAGATGATAGCATCGATCAGCATTCTTCGGCAGTTAGCTGAACTTTTTATTGAGGGCACAAATCTATATTCGCGCGTGATTCCATTCTATTGATTTTCGGAAAAATATCCATTATTATGGATGCAAAGAGAAGCCAAGGTAAGATAACGAAAGGGTGCATACTGTAGTTATCTTATGTTCCAAGGGAAAGATCTTATCTTGAGAATAAAACCGACTTTTCTTTAATATAGGCTCCGAGGGGTGCAGCCCTCGGAGCCGAGGAGCAGATTAAACATACGGGACCAACCATATCTTGATCTGCCTCCTTATACTAACATAAATCTGCAAATCAATCAAGACTTATTTTATAAGGAGGATTTATGAAAAACAGATTCATTCAACTGCCAAACGCGCTCTTTGAGGGGGCGTTGGCTGAACTGTCTTCGGACGGGAAAATGCTTTATTCTCTGCTGTTGAACAGGCGTTCGCTGTCTGTGAAGAATAACCTGACAGATGCTCGGGGTAGGACTATCGTGTATTTCACGAACCAGGAGGTTTGTGAAAAGCTCAAGTGCGGTCACGACAAGGTCACGAAGCTCTTTCGCGAATTGGAGAGATATGATTTGATCTCCAGACGTAAGCAGGGGTTAGGGAAACCTGATCTCATCTACGTCAATGAAATAGCTGACAGCGGTAAAGCAGTACTGCTGTACCCTGAAAAACAGAAAACCAGAGTGAGCGAAATCAGTACTACTGAAAGCGAAAACCCAGCAGAAAATGATACAGATAATAGTAATACTGATCAATTCCTTTCGTATGATGATGTGGAAGCGAAGATACAAGAACAAATTGAATATAGCATCCTTTCCGAAAGGAACTACGGAAGGGTACTCGATGAAATCGTAAGTCTGTTAACCGATACCTATTGTACGACAGAGAGCTTTGTTAGAATCTCAAAGCGTCAAATATCAACTCAGACTTTCCGCGCGCGGATTTCAAAGCTGACAGCCGATCACATCGAATATGTTATTAAGACTCTTGAAAAGAACGAGGGTAGGATCAGGAATATAAGAGCATATCTTCTCACTGCGCTCTACTATTCGATTGATACACTCGAAGCTGACAGTTTATACGGTTGAGGAGGGACACCATGGACGAAAAGATCAAGTTCTTAAATACGAAACAGGTCGCGGAAGCGCTCGGCTGCAGTCTGCCGACGGCACGAAATATCATGCTAAAAACCGCAGACTTCCCTACTATTCGAGTAGGAAAAAATCTTAAGGTGAATGAACAGGCGTTCCTCGAATGGAGCAAGAAACGCAGAGTATAGATTTAAGAGCCTATTGATTTCGAATCGTTTCTGAGGTATGATAAATATATCGGAAACGATTCGGCATCTTTAGGTTCTTGGAAAGGACGGTTAATATGAACGCTAAAGATAAAAAGCCGAAGAAAAAAGTTAAATTAGACTACGGCGAGGGATCGATCTACTACGTCAAGAGCCGAAATCGTTATGCTGGGCAAGCTAACATCGAAATCTACGGAAAAATTGAGCGCCGAACGGTATACGGAAAAACCGAGCGAGAAGTAAAGAATAAGCTGATCGAGCTGCAGGTACAGGCGAGGGCAGGAAGCCTTGAGCCGAAAAAGAAACCGCAGATCGTAACGATCTACGGCTTGGCAGAGAAGATGATCGAGGATCAATTAGCTTTGAATGAGATCCGTCAGAGCAGCTATGATAGGAAGATGGCCACCTTGAAGATGCTGGATGGGATATCAGATCAACAGCTTGCAGAGGTTACAGAAGACGATCTGATTGAGTTCTTTAAATCTGTGCTGTGCTACAGTCAAAGTAGCGTGAATAAAATCTATCAGCTTTTGGGGGCGGTATTTCTCAAGGCGATCAATAAAAATATCATTGAGATCAATCCGTTGAGGAATATTCGCCGTCCAAAGTCGAAGAAAAAAACGATTCCGGTACGTGCGCTCACTGTTGAAGAGCAGAGCAAGTTACTTAACGTGCTGAAAACGGAGGATGTACACTACAGCGAGATCATGCTTCTTTCGATGTTTACCGGTATGCGTATCGGGGAGGTGTGCGCTTTAACTGCTGAGGATATCAACTTCAAAGATAATACCATCAATGTCTGCAAAACGGTTTCACGCGGTGAGTATGGTAAGACAATCATATGTGAGACCAAAACCAGCGCAGGTATGAGAACGCTTCATATCAATCATGATGTGGCGGAGTTTTTGAGAACATGTATAGGCGAAAAGGACTTCGGATTATTGTTCAAGTCCAGCAACAACAAGCTGGTCACAACAAATCAGGTCAATTATGCTTATGCGAAAGTTCTCAAGGACCATAACATCGTAGATAACAGCGTTTATGGGAAAGTCGATCTCCATTCGCTCAGGCACACATACGCGACCCGCTGCATTGAAGCCGGTATGCCGGCGAAAGTGCTCCAACAAATTTTGGGTCACACGGATATCAGTATTACCCTCGACGTCTATTGCTCAGTATTCAAAAAATACAGTGATGAGCACATCGCTGTCGCAGATGAATACATGAAGGCAAATAACCTTGAAATCGCATAAAAATCAAGCGAAATACTGTCAATATTACTGTCAGCCCATGAAAAGGCACTATTTAAGCCACTTTTCATGGTCACCGGCACCAAAAAAGGCAGTTTTTTAACTGTCTTTTTTTGTTGCCTAAGTTGCCTGAAACCGCTTAAAATCTAGCTTTTTTGATTTTTCACAATTTGGTAAAGTTTGGTTAAATTCCTTAAAAACAATTTCTATTGCACTACTACTGCACTACTCGCTTTTTTGCATACGAGTGAATAAGGTGCATATTCACTGTTTTTGGGTACTCAAGATAAAATTGACGACGGAGCCTATCCTTTCTATAGTATTATAATACTATCATTTTTCGACAAATAAGTATATCAATTTAATATCTACGTATCATTACCTTGCTTTCTGTAGGTTTTGTTTTCAACTTAATGATACTATGAAAGCACTGACCGGACAACCCTTTCGGGCTGCCCGGTCTGGTTTTTTGGGATGTCTTAGTGCGACAGCCCCTTTTTTGCGTGTTGTCGGACAGAGGCCGGCAGAATCTGTATAGCAGTATATAAATGGAAACCTCGATACCGGACAAAGGTGTCTGATATATGTTTCGTTTGGTGTAAATATCTATAAGAAAAGCCCGGCTCGTTGAGTCGGGCTTTGGATGTGAGATCGTAGATTACCAGTTGGAGATCACGGTATCGGTTGCGACATTCTTTTGGTAATCAAAGTTGCGGGTCGCGTCCCACGCAAGAACATATTTGCCGCTGTCGGTGATGGCAGCGGTCATATTGGTGCCGTCGGGCATCGGCTTGAAAACGCCGTCGTCCTTGACGTCCTCGAGGATCGCCTTTGCGGTTGCGTTGTCTGCCTTGCTGAAATCATAGATTTCAACATAAGCGTTGTCGTTCAGGACGTAACGCACGCCGTTATCCGCGCCGAGCATGTCGTAGTAAATGTCGATGACAGCTCGGTTGTTTCCGTTTTTGTCTTCATAACGCTTGATACCGTTGAAGTCGTAGAGGTAGCTCTTTAAGCCGTCAAAGTCCTTGGAGTAGGAGTCGAGGGACTTGACCTCATCGGCGGTCGAAACGTTGGTGGTACCGCCTCCGCCGCACGCTGCGAGGGACAGGACGAATACCAGCGCAAGCATTAATGCAAGAATCTTTTTCATGATCTATCATTCCTTTGTTGATGTTTTCAAAATTATGTACCTATCTATTTTACAATATAATGGTAAAGAAATCAATAGGGATTTTTGAAAAGGGGTGGGGAGCTGATTTTGGTATCGTGAATTGGTCGAGTCTGTGAGGGCATAAATTCAAAAAGGACTTCCCGTGTGGGAAGTCCTTTTGTATGGAGCTGATGACCAGATTTGAACTGGTGACCTCATCCTTACCAAGGATGCGCTCTACCTTCTGAGCTACACCAGCATCGCTCATGTGTTTCTATTCGAAACAGCTTATACATCATAACACAAGTTCTTGAAAATTTCAATACCTATTTGAAAGAAATTTTTTAAAATGCGAAAAATCGTGAGATCTTGCGGTTGAAAATAGTCTCTACCAAAAAGTCATTTGCGTTTTTAGCGTTCTTCCTACCCGGTACAGATGGATTAATCCGGTACATCAACCGAATACAAAACCAACTAAAATATCAGACGATAACATACGTATCTGTGTTTCAAGGAATCCTCGTGAATCACAAAGAATCTTGTGACGTCTTGCCAAGAATCTGCGCTTGTGTTATAATATATCTTGGTATGTTGTCATCGCGACCGGGAGGTCGGTTGGCGACCCTCACTTCTGATAATGACAGGTGATATATATGGCATTTCAACAGGATAAGATCCGCAATTTCTCGATCGTCGCGCATATCGACCACGGCAAGTCGACTCTTGCCGACCGCATCCTGGAGCAGACGCAGTCTGTCGCGGTGCGCGATATGGAGGATCAGCTGCTGGATGATATGGAGCTGGAGCGTGAACGCGGTATTACAATCAAAAGTCACGCCGTGACGCTGGAGTACAAGGCGGATGACGGCGAAAGCTATCAGTTCAATCTGATCGACACCCCGGGTCACGTGGACTTTAACTATGAGGTCAGCCGTTCGCTGGCGGCCTGTGAGGGCGCGATCCTCGTTGTAGACGCGTCGCAGGGTATTGAGGCTCAGACGCTGGCTAATACCTACCTGGCGGTTGACGCGGGGCTGGAGATCGTTCCTGTTATCAACAAGATCGATCTGCCGTCCGCCGATCCCGATCGTGTGATTACGGAAATCGAGGATGTGATCGGTATTCCCGCAGAAGATGCGCCGTGCGTTTCGGCAAAGGCGGGTATCAACATCCACGCGGTGCTGGAAAAGATCGTCAGCGATATTCCCGCTCCCTCGGGCGATATCAACGCGCCGCTCAGAGCGATGATCTTTGACTCGATCTATGACTCTTACAAGGGCGTTATTATTTATGTCAGGCTCAAAGAGGGTCAGATCCACGTCGGCGACGAGTTCAGGCTCATGGCGACCGGCTCGACCTTCAACGTGGTGGAGTGCGGCTATATGCGCGCGACTTCTCTTGAGCCCAGAGAAGGGCTGTACGCCGGCGAGGTCGGTTACATCACGGCGTCGATCAAGAGCCTGCAGGACGCGCAGGTGGGCGATACCGTCACGCTGACGAAAAATCCCGCCGAAATGCCCCTGCCCGGTTACCGCGAGGTACAGTCGATGGTCTTCTGCGGTATCTATCCGGTGGACGGCGCGCGTTACGGCGATCTGCGTGACGCGCTGGATAAGCTGAAGCTCAACGACGCTTCGCTCAGCTTTGAACCTGAGACCTCGGTTGCGCTGGGATTCGGTTTTCGCTGCGGCTTCCTCGGACTTTTGCACATGGAGATCATCCAGGAGAGGCTGGAGCGTGAGTATAACCTTGATCTTATCACGACCGCTCCGTCGGTTAATTATCGTATCACCATGACCGACGGCACGGTGGAGATGATCTCGAACCCGACAAACTATCCCGACCCCGCGGTCATCGCCTCTGCCGAAGAACCGGTTACCGACGCGCATATCTACTCTCCCTCGGATTACGTCGGCAATATCATGGAGCTGTGCCAGGACAGACGAGGCACCTTCATCGGCATGGACTACATCGACGCGGATCGTGTAGATATCCACTATGAGCTGCCGCTGTCGGAGATTATCTACGACTTTTTTGATACGCTGAAATCGCGCACACGCGGTTACGCTTCGTTTGACTATGACTTTAAGGAGTACCGCGAATCTAAGCTCGTCAAGCTCGATATCATGCTCAACGGCGAGGTGGTTGACGCGCTGAGCTTCATCATCCACGCGGATAAGGCGTATCCCAGAGCCAGAAAGATGGCGGAAAAGCTGAAAGAAAATATCCCGCGCCAGCTCTTTGAGATTCCGATCCAGGCATGTATCGGCGGCAAGATCATCGCGCGCGAAACCGTCAAGGCGATGCGCAAGGACGTTCTCGCGAAGTGCTACGGCGGCGATATCACGCGAAAGAAGAAGCTGCTCGAAAAGCAGAAGGAAGGTAAAAAGCGCATGCGCCAGCTTGGTTCTGTAGAGGTTCCGCAGGAGGCGTTCATGGCGGTATTGAAGCTGGATACAGATTGATCGGTGAATGGTGAACGGTGAGTGGTACCGGTTACTTGCTTCGCTCAAACAATGCTATTTTGATTTTTAATCTTTTTGAGGTGAACGATATGTCTGACGATCAGTCAGCGAAAAAAGAAAAAAGCTTTATGGAGCGGCTGTTCGGCCCGCGTGACGCGGATACGAAGCAGGCTCAGACCGAAGAAGAGATTCTCTCGCTGGTAGAAGAAGGTCAGGAAAAAGGCCTGATCGAGGACGATACCAAGGATATCATCGAAAACGTCTTTGACTTTGATGATACGGTTGCCTATGAGATCATGACCCATCGCCGTGATATGACAACGCTGGAGGACACTGACGATCTTTCTACCGTGGTAGAGGTCGCGATCGAATCGGGACACTCGCGTATCCCTGTCTACCGCGATGACGTCGACAATATCATCGGCGTGCTGTACGTCAAGGACCTGCTGTGCTATGTCGGCGCTCCCGCGCCCGCGAACTTTAAGCTCAGCTCCGTGCTGCGCCCCGCGCTGTTTGTGCCGCGCACCAAAGACTGCCGATCGCTGTTTGCTTTTATGAAGAAGAACAAGACGCAGATTGCGGTTGTGGTCGATGAATACGGCGGTACGGAGGGGATCATCACCCTCGAGGACTTGATCGAGGATATCCTGGGTAATATCCAGGATGAGTACGACAATGAGGAAGAAGAGATCCGCAAGATCTCGGACGGAAAGTTCACCGTCGACGGCAGTACGTCGATCGAGGATGTGGAGGAGCTGACGGACAAAGAGCTGAGCGATGACGACAGCGAGACGATCGCAGGCTTCATCCTGAGCCGTCTGGGAAGAATCCCCGCGCCCGGTGAAAAGCCCTTTGTTGAAGAGCAGGGACTGCGCTTTACGGCGACCTGTACCGACGGACGACGGATCACTCAGGTACTGATTGAAAAAATTAATTGAGATTTCTGCACTTGCCTGTTGCATTTTTATACATTTTTGATATAATAAAAGGTGTTCTTTCGCCGGAGGTTCCGGCAAATTCATCAACACTACGATTTTCGGAGGAATAAACATGAAAAGATTCTTTGCTATCGCGCTGGTGATCGTGACGATCGCCGCTCTGCTGTGTGCATGCGGCAACAAGACAAACGGCAACGTCCAGACAAAGGTTTCAAGCAAATATGACGACAACTATGCCGGCAGCTATGCTTCTTCTGTCAAGACAGACGAGAACGGCAACAAGGTCTATGAGTTCTCCAGCTCTCAGTATGACACCTATACCCAGAACCATAAAAACAGCTTGGGCGCGGATCTTCAGGAAGAGATCGCGAAAAACCATGAGGGCAAGTTCGGCGAGTATGCCTATATCAACGACGAGAAAAAGGCTGTCATCATCGGCATCCATGAGGATGAGTACGATGAGGCTTCTGCGAAAACCGAGTCCGCTGCGGCGGCGGAATACGGCTTCAAGTATTTCCAGAACCTGCAGACTCCCGTTGATTCGATCAAGGTTCTGTATGTTGACGCCAACGATCAGAACAAGATCTATGGCTCTTTTGACTACAGCGTAGAGAAATAATCACTCTTAAGCAGACAAGCGCTTCCGTTTTGGGAGCGCTTTTTGTTTTTGCGATGGATAGGGGATGGACGAGATCGGAGAAGACGGTTGAATCGTGTGCGGATTTGTGGTATATTGCATTTATACTAATCCTTAATTAAATCTTTTTATTAAGGATTAGTATTAGCGCCGATAACGGCGCGGGACAGAGGGAAGTGGTAAAATGACAAAAAAACAAATCGCGCTCAAGGCGGTAGAGGCTCTCAAAGCAGAGTACCCCGACGCGATCTGCTCGCTGACCTACACTGATCCGCTGGAGTGTCTGGTCGCGACAAGGCTGTCTGCCCAGTGTACCGACGCGCGCGTTAACATGGTGACGCCGGCGCTGTTTGCGCGATATACCTGCGCGGCTGATTTTGCCGGGAGTTCTCCCGAGGAGGTCGCCGAATATATCAAGTCTTGCGGTTTGTACAAGACCAAATCAAAAGACATCGTCGCGATGGCGAGGGTGCTGTGTGAAAAGTATGACGGAGAAGTGCCTTCGACGCTTGAAGAGTTGATCGCCCTGCCCGGCATCGGACGCAAGACCGCCAACCTTGTCATGGGCGATATCTTCGGTATGCCCGGGGCGGTTGTTGTCGACACACACTGTATCCGTATCACGCGGCGGCTGGGTCTGCACAGCGAGACCGATCAGAGAAAGATCGAGATGATCCTGCGCGGTCTGCTGCCGGCGGAAGAGAGCAACGATTTTTGCCACCGGCTGGTGCTTCACGGAAGAGCCGTCTGCACCGCGAGAAAGGCGATGTGCGAGAGCTGCTGCATGGCAGAGTTTTGCAGAAAGAAAGCGTAATCGGAGAACGGTTAACGGAGAACGGTTAACAGTTAACGGTGAAGGGAGGGCTTCGCCCTCACCCGTTTATAAAGGTCATAGCGAAACCTGCAAGGGCTGTGTTGAAAAAATACCGCCCGTAACTCTATGAAAGATACGAGCGGCACTGTTGTAGCCTCGTTATATCAATCCAAAAGCCGTTAGGCTTTCCCATCATCATTAACCGTTCTCTGTCTAAGGTTCACAAAACATTCATATATTATTCACACGGTTTTACACTTTTCGTCACAGCTCTGTGTTATGATAATACCATCAAAGATACCTGATGCTTAGCGCAGGTATGAAGGAGGTGAAAACATGAACGCTGTGAAGAAGCCGTCTGTCTTGGTTTGTGTCACGGGTCAGTATGACTGCGACCGCCTGATCGAAGCCGGATTTGAACAGGCTGCCGAGTTTGGATGGGATCTGCATGTTTTTTGTGTACATACCCCGACAAACGATCTGACGTACTTTTCCGATGAGGTCGAGTACCTCTATCGCACCGCCAAGGACTTAGGCGCGGATATGACCGTCGCTTTCAGCGATAACGCGCCCAAGTGTACAGCCGACTTCGCACAAAAGATCAACGCAAAGCATCTTGTCACGGGCATCCCGGACTATCGTCCCAACGGCTTTGTCCTGACCCTGCATGAGCATTTGCCGAGATTAGAGATTACTACGGTAACAAAAGACGGCGAAAAGCTGCTGTACTCCGTCGATCGGGATCAGCGCGCTTTTGCCTGACAAAACAAAACTGATTTTTTCAACTATCTCATTTAGGATTTTATATAATCAATATTTCATCAACCGAAACCGTCCGAAAGGGCGGTTTTTGGTTTAGGTCAGATATCTTTTGTTGCAAACCATACCGCTCTGTGATACAATCTGTGCATAGAATACTACCGAAAGGAGTGGGATTATCTGAAACCGATATCTATTATTCTTGCGATTTGCCTCTTGATAAGCATGTTTACTGTCGTGACAAGCGCAGCCGAGGCAGACATAGCGGCGTCGGGTATGCAGATCTTTGTACGGACTTTGACGGGAAAAACCGTGACCCTCGATGTTGAGCCGAATGATACGATCGAGAACATCAAACAGAGGATTCAGGAAAAAGAGAGTATCCCGCCCGATCGGCAACGGCTGATCTTTGACGGTAAACAGCTCGAGGACGGCAGGACGCTCGCGGATTATAATATCAAAAAAGAGTCGACTCTGTATCTGGCACTGAGGTTGCGCGGAATCTTGGGTGACGCTGACGGAAACGGTGAGGTGGACAGCATTGACGTGACCGTACTCCAGCGGTATTCGGCTGATATGGAATATCCGATATCCGGTTTAGAGACAGCCGATGTTGACGGCGACGGCGAGATCACGATCATTGACGCGACTTATATCCAGCGCTATCTGGCTGAGATGGACACGCCCTATCGGATCGGAGAGACGGTCGGATCAGGTGAGCAGGAAGATCAGACAAAAGCTTGACAAAGACTCCCTCAATAGAGGGGGTCTTATCTTTTGAAAATAGCAAAAGAGAAAAACGGAGAAAAAATGAGATAGAACGAGATAAAATGAGCTAGACGATTGCTAAATAAAAATATGCGGAATTTCTATTGACTTTGCGGAACGAAAGTGTTAGTATAATCAAGCGTTAAGTAAAAGCTTACTGTAAATTGATAAGGAGGAACGCACTTATGTCAACTTATATGGCTAAAAAAGGCGAGGTTGAGCGCAAGTGGTATGTGATTGACGCCGCGGGCAAGACCCTCGGTAAGGTTGCTACCGAGGCAGCTGTTCTGCTTCGAGGCAAGCACAAGGTCACCTTTACTCCCCACGTAGATTGCGGCGATCACGTCATCATCATCAACTGCAAGGACGTTGTCCTGACAGGTAAGAAATTAGAGCAGAAGAAATGGTATCGTCATACCGGTTATGTCGGCCACCTCAAGGAAACCAACTATGCTACCCTGATGGCTACCCGTCCTACCAAGGCGGTCGAGCTGGCTGTCAAGGGAATGGTTCCCTCCAACACCATCGGCAGAGCAGCAATGCTCAGACTCAGACTCTTCGAAGGCGCTGAGCACAATCATCAGGCTCAGAAGCCCGAAGCATGGGAAATTTAAGAAGGAGGAACGATAAATGTACGATAAGGCACCTTATTTTTACGGCACAGGCAGAAGAAAATCTTCGGTCGCAAGAGTTCGTCTTTACCAGGGTACCGGTAAGATCACCATCAACGACAGAGATATCGACGATTACTTTGGTCTTGAGACCCTCAAGCTCATCGTTCGCCAGCCCCTCGAGCTCACCGAGACCGGCGAGAAGTTTGACGTTGTCTGCCGCGTAGCAGGCGGCGGCGTTACCGGTCAGGCGGGCGCGATCCGTCACGGCATCTCCCGTGCGCTGCTCCAGTATGACTCCGACGCGCTTCGTCCCGCCCTCAAGAAGGCAGGCTTCCTGACTCGTGACCCGAGAATGAAAGAGCGTAAGAAATACGGTCTTAAAGCAGCCCGTAGAGCTCCGCAGTTCTCCAAGAGATAATCTTTGTGCTTTCCAGCACGCTTCAAGGCTACTGTTTACAGGGCTTTTGGAGTATTCAGACGGTTTGAGATGTGCTTAAATGTGTTAGATAAGCAACAAGCAAGCAACACATAAGTAACAACAGTTCTCAATCAACTATGTAATCAAAGAGATGTTTTTCTAAGCATGGAAAGACATCTCTTTTTTGTTTTGCTTAGATTTTGTTGATTGCATTGATAAGCACCTCAACGTCTAAATGGGTGTACACTTTTTCGGTCATCGTCATAGCACCTTTGTGTCCAACAATCTTTTTAATTGTGGTCTGGTCTACCTGTGCTTCCGCCAGCATTGAGATACAAGTGTGTCGTGTGCAATGTGGCGTATGATCCATATTCAGATTGACCATAAGCGGCGTAAAATAACTATCGTAATAATTGTGGTACTCAAACTTACTGCCGTTGTCGGTGTGGAGCAGATAATCGCTCTCGCCGTCGTTATACCAGTTCTTAAAGAAAGGTAATACCTTATCGGCAATCGGTACTCGTCTGATACCGCTTTCTGTTTTGCTTTTTCTGACATCAAAGTACTGTTCGTTCAGATTTACATCTTCCCGTTTTAGATCCAACATTTCGGAAATCCTAACACCCGAATAGATCAGCATAAGGACGATCTGATAATATTTGTCCTCAGAGACATTCCACAGGCGTTCGATTTCCTCTTTGGTGAACTTTTCACGATCCCTTTTGTTCGGATTGCGGTCTTTGAACTTCGCAATATCCACAAAATCCGCATAATTTTTGCTGCAAAGCTCATTTTTCATTGCATATTTGTAGAGCTGATCCATCAGAACTTTCAGTTTTCGCAGTGAAGGATAGCTCTTACCGCAGGTGTCCACGACGTTTTGCAGTTCTGCAAGCTTGATTTCCTTGAATACCCTGTTGTAAAGCGGCTCACAGACTTTATATGAAGCATTGTAGCCGTTTATATTGGATTTAGATATTGTCGGAAACTTCTCCGCAGTAAAGCGCTCGTACACTTCCTTGAATGTGATCTTGGAAGCGGACACGTCAAAGGGATTCTTGTTGTAGTCAGCCAGCATTTGCAGTGCCTCCGATTTGGTGGCTGCATAGCCTATGACCACATAGTCCTGAACCTTTTTGTCAGTTTTTTCATCAATGTGCCAGCCGATAGTTTTTCTGACCATATAGGGTTTTCTACGCCTACCCGATAGCTTTGTGACGCCGCCGTAACCGTTTGGCAACCTCACTCTCCAAAACCTCCTTGTGTAATTTTTTATGATAAGAGCTTATTGCTCAGTATCATCGTTAGTGGTTTGTTTTCCTGTTCGTTCCATATAAATCTCATTGAACAGCTTCATACGTGTTTCGTGATCCAGTATTTCATACTCTTTATCGGTAAGAAAAACGGAAGTATTCTTTTGAAGTTCCTTTTCCTCCCAATCACGGTACATATTGTAGTCAATCCAATATGTGTCTAAACCGTCTCGCTGCGTATGGAATTTATCCATCATATTGTAAAAATTTGGATTTAGTTCCGCTGCGCTGATGTCAAATGATAAAACCGCTTTTCTGACGGATTCCGGTCCTTTGATAAAATCAATATCAAATTTCAGCTCTTTCTTGCGATCCAACTCAAACAGATACGCATACACATCTGCCAATGTTTCTAATTTAATATGCGACGAATCGTAGCCCATCAAGTAATTGATGGGCATTTTTAATATATCCGATATTTGCTCCAAGACAGATACGGACATATCTATTTCTCCGCTCTCGTACTTCTGCACGGTGCGAAGCGATTTTCCCAATTGTTCCGCAAGCTCGGTCTGACTAATCCGAAGTTGTTTGCGCTGTTTGGCGATTCTTTCGCCAATTAAGGTTTGCAAATTATCCATTTCGTCATCACCTCATATTAATAATAGCATACTTGATTGTGAATTGCAAGTGCATTTACGAAATTTAAATGCATAAATTCTGGATTTAGGTATTGACAAGTCATATAAATGCGTATATAATGAATATGCGAACTTAAAGTGTGCAAATAATTAACAGGAGGATATGCTATGGAGAATAAGCTATATATAGATTGTCCGAAATTCACAGGAAGGAACGTTCCCATTACCGAGATTGCAAAGGCTATCGGCAAGGACGCTCAATATGTCCGTGTTGGTTTGCAACAGGGCATCCTGAAATTCGGCTATGCTATGAAGCTTGACAAATCAAGCGAGTACAACTACTACTGTCCCGACAAAAAAGTCTGGGAAGAAACCGGCTACTTTAGAGATAAAGAAGCCAGCTAAAAGGAGGATTGAACTATGAATGAAAAATACGACCTATGCGATATAGACGAATCGTATTTACACACGGTCTCAATGACCGAGCTGTTTGACAGCGCCTATCAGAGTAAGCCGCCGATCATCGACGGCTTGCTCTACCGGGGAACATATCTTTTCGCCGGCTCGCCGAAAATCGGCAAGAGTTTTCTGATGGCACAGCTTGCCTATCACGTCAGCACAGGCACAAACCTGTGGGGCTTTGATGTGCGGCAGGGTAAGGTGCTGTACCTTGCTCTGGAGGACAACTATCCGAGATTGCAGAAGCGGCTGTACCGTATGTTCGGAACATCCGAAAATGAAAACCTGTTCTTTTCGGTATCAGCTCATCAGCTCGGCAATGGTTTGGACGAGCAGCTCGACGGCTTCTTACAGTAGCACCCGGATACTTCGCTTGTGATTATCGACACCTTGCAGAAGGTCAGGGAGGTCGGCGGCGAGAGTTACAGCTACGCCAACGACTACCAAATCATCACGAAGCTAAAGAGCTTCACGGACAGTCACAACATTTGTATGTTGGTTGTCCATCATACACGCAAGCAAACGGCTGACGATAAGTTCGATATGATCTCCGGCACTAACGGCTTGCTTGGCGCTGCGGACGGTGGCTTTGTTCTTTCCAAAGATAAGCGCACGAGCAATAACGCTACGCTTGAGGTATCGGGAAGAGATCAGCAAGACCAGCGTGTGTACTTGAAGAAGAACACGGAAACGCTGGTATGGGAGCTTGACAAAATCGAAACCGAGCTTTGGAAAGCGCCGCCGGAGCCGTTGGTCGACAGGATCGCCGAGAGGGTGACCGCCGACAATCCGCAATGGTGCGGTACGCCGACGGAGCTGTGTGAGTATCTCGCCGTTGACATCAAGCCAAATGCTATCACACAAAAGCTGAATGTCAACGTCAACCGTCTGATGGACGAATACAAAATCGCCTACCACTACAAGCGTACTCACGAAGGGCGCAAGATCACGCTGACCTATGAGGGCGGCGTGTCAAAGCGTGACGGCTGTGACAGCGATTGTGGGGTGTGTGAAACACCGACACAGCTGACACGGACTGACACGCACTAATACGGGGCCCCCGAAAAGATATAATCTTTTTGGGGAGAGGAGGAGTCGCCACACGAGCACGAGAGTGGTCACGCTTGACCGCTCTCAGCGAGTACGGCGAACGACGACGAAGGCGGGGTGCAGGGAGCCCTTTTCAAAGGGCTGCCCTTGCTCCTCGAAGAGCGCAAAACCTGCTCGCAGGTTGCATTTTTGATAGCCCTGCTGTCAAAAGTGCTTTTGCGTTACTCTTGGCAAGAGTAACAGAACCTGAGTAAGCAACTCAGTAAAAAGATAGCTGAATATAAATACAGATTTGAGGTAGATAAATGAAGAGAACGATCAGCGCAATGGTGGGTAAAGGCTCCGTCACGCACAACAGCCGCAGCTTCACAGCGGAGAACGTGGACAGCGAGCGTACCCACCTCAATATAGATTACTGTAACGAGCCAATCAAGAAAGTGTATCACGAAATGTTTGATGAAGCTCTGAAACAGTACAACGATAAGCAGAAACGCAAGGATAGAAAAATTCCCGATTACTATAAGCATATCGAGTCCGGGAAACAGGAAAAGTTATTCCACGAAATCATTTTCCAAATTGGCAACAAGGACGATATGTCTGCGACAGGAGAGCACGCCGAGCTTGCGAGGAAAGTCCTCGACGAATACTATCAGGGCTTCCAAGAGCGCAATCCCTACCTGAGAGTGTTCTCAGCTCACCTTCATATGGACGAAGCAACGCCGCATATTCACATCGACTTTGTACCGTTCACCACCGGCAGCAAACGGGGGTTGGAAACACGAGTGTCGCTGAAACAGGCTATGCTCAATATGGGCTTCAAAGGCGAGGGTAAGAGTGACAACGAGCTGAATCGCTGGATACTTTCCGAAAAGAAAGTCCTCGCTCAGATTATGGAGAGGCACGGTATTGAGTGGGAGCAGAAGGGTACTCACGAGCAACACCTTTCCGTCCTTGATTACAAAAAGCAAGAGCGAGCCAAAGAGGTCGCCGAGCTTGACAGGGAGATTGAAGAAAAGCAGTTGGAGGTCAAGGGTCTGAAAGCAACGGTTGAGAAAATCGAGGAAGCAACGGATTCACTCGACAGCATAGAACATCAACTTGACAACAATCCTG
>Ga0256404_1004427_pt1 | contig 26645 bp, 25 predicted proteins | sample RumenRJG_01DNA_FD_185990 | JGI IMG/M metagenome (GOLD analysis project Ga0256404, IMG submission 185990) | Bovine rumen microbial communities from Lethbridge, Alberta, Canada - RJG_01 | ecosystem: Host-associated > Mammals > Digestive system > Stomach > Rumen | place: Canada: Alberta | collected...
CCTCACTAGTTAGTAGTGATTTAATACTATCTTCCTTTTCTTCTGGAAATGCAGCTACCATCGCTCCAGTTCCAAGAAGCTGATATGGATTTATATTATAGAACTCCGAAAGTTCTATGGTGGACTGAAGTATCGGAATCTTCTCATGAAGTATATCAACACCAAGTCCTGTATATTCTGACATTTCAACCAGCGTTCGGTAGATTCCTCCGAAGCTTACATCATGAAGATATATAGCTCCTGCATCTATTAACTTAGAAGCAATATCCGTAAGACTAAGGCTTTCAATATCTGACGCACTATGACTCGGTCCTTCAGGATTAAGTATCCCCTCAAGATAACTTTCCGAAAAGCGTTTTCGAAGTTCTTCACGCTTTTTTGAACATATAAGAGATGCACCGTATCTTCCCGCTTCTCCGATGATAACCAGCTTATCACCAGCCTTAACTTTTTCTAAAAGCTTCTTACGTCTCTCTATCAGTGTCTTACCGAAGACCGTCACCGAGATATTGCAAAATGAAGACGACTCTCCAGCAAAGACTGTATTCCCTCCGATTATAGCCACGCCTTGTTCTCTGGAAATATCAGTAAAACGATGCATGATATCACGAAGAGTTTGTTCCGAAGTTTCAGGAGCAGCTATTAGGGTAATCATCATTTTATCTGGTGAAGCCCCGGACATAGCTAGATTATTAACCCCTCTAATATATGCCATATCTGGGCTTATCTCAGAAAACCCCTCTGCCGCTATAATAGCAAATCGCGAGGCCGTCTCGTCCAACACGGAGTAGTCTATACCTACTCCAGCATTGGTCACATCAGTCCTCGCTATATGCTTGATTATACTTCTTTTTATTATTCTATTACTTACAGTTCCTTTATTCATTTAGCCTATTCCGTTGGTTGCGGAGCTGGAGCTTCTGTAGGTGCTTCTGTTGGCGCCTCTGTAGCTGCTGGAACATTTGCATCAGGTGTTGTTACGTCTGGTGTTGTAGCAGCCGGTGTAGTACCATCTGGTGTTGTAGCAGCTGGCGTTGTAGCAGCTGGCGTTGTACCGTCTGGTGTTGTACCGTCCGGAGTTGTACCGTCTGGATTAGCAGGAGCTTCTCCCTGATTATCATCCTCATCCGCATTATCTTCTTCAGCAGGATCAGAGTTGATAGATATCTTCTGAGCAGAAGCCTGATATTTACTACTATTAATCTTAATAGAGTCTACCTTAACACCATCTTCATATACATACTTCCAGAGTTCACCTGTATAGCCTGTAACTGCTGCTGCAGTAACCTGCTCTGTACCTGGCTCCAATGTCTTATCCTCTGTGTAAATTGGCTCACTTGGAGGATTAACAACTCCAGTCTGAATTGATTCAAACTCTATAGTTCTATTTGATGGTCTATATTCTTCACCATATACACTAAAGCTGAGATTTGCACCATCATAGCAAGCTTCAATGTAGATAGGAGCATCTAGATTATTTCTAAGCTTAAGATCAAGCACTCCACCTGCGATAGCTGCATCTGCAGAGATTGGAACATATGATACTCTAAGGCTGTGGCAGTTTCTCTGAACTATCTCAAGCTCAGCTCTAAGTGCCGCATTGTATAGAGTTGTTGCAACCTGACATACACCACCACCGGCTGCATCTACAACCTCAGTACCAACATATGCATGTGCAAGCTCGTATCCATTACTTACTTCGATAGGAGCAATGCAGTTATAAACAGATATCTGCTCACCTGGGAACAGTACATGTCCATCAACAAGTGATGCTGCACGCTGAACGTTATTCTTTCTAGCAGAACCACTACTTGCATAGCTTGTAGTATATGTTCCAAGACAGTCCTTTATACGAGCTATCTGGGCAAGTTTCTCATTTTGAGAATCATCTGCAAGTACAACTGCTACCTTAACAGCTCCGCCTGCATAATCTTCTTTATTAATCTGATTTTCAACTTCGGCAGCAGTCTTAGAAGCGTCTATACTAACAGACTGTCCTTCAACAACAACCTTAACCTGTTCGCCTGACTTATCAAGGCTGTACTGATTAAGACCTTCCATCTCTGTGCCGAGCTTTCCTTCAACTATATAGTCCAGCGCATCTACGCTTATAGTACTCTTTGACTCAAGCTTAACTGGACTAGCTTTAAGTGTTTCGAGATCACGGTAGCGTTCGAGAACATTTCCGTGATTTCCGTAATTAACTGCTTCTTCAACTACTTCATCAGCATTATTAGAAAGACCAAGCTCACCAAGAGTTGTCTCAACATCACCATAATCACTTGTAAATGTGACCATGGCTGAAGTTGCAGACGCATCTACGCCGAACTTTGCCTCTGCCTCAGCAGCAGTCATACCGCCAACATTTATATCATTAATATAAATGTTATCCATTATAATCTTTTCCTCGCCATCAGCTGATACTGCTGCATCGCTTGGCGTTCCACTCGTTATATCAGTAACAGGTGCAGCAAAACTCCTCAGGCCTGGGGCAGCCACAACTAAAGTCATTGCAAGTATTGCAGACATAACATTCTTAAAACGTTTCATCATTATTCCTCTTTTTCCTCTATTTAAATGATATTATTAACTAAAATGTTGTAACAAGCAGTCCGATAATCATTCCAAGAACTATTAATACACATATAATAGTAGCGATAATTCTAGTTCCCTTTTTTCTCTTCTTACTAAAATCTATCATATCGTTCTCCTTCTATAAAATCTCTTTATAAAACGCATATAGCTTAGAATACTTTATTCTTACAAACATCTCTAAGTGCGCACTCGCTGCACCTTGGACGCCTTGCTATGCAGACCGTTCTGCCATGCGCTATTATCTGGTGATTATACAATATCCACTGTGATTTTGGAACTACTTTCATTAAATCCAACTCAATTTTCACAGGATCTTCTTCTTGGGTCAACCCCAGAAGTCTGGATACACGTTTCACGTGAGTGTCCACCACTATGGAGTCTTCGTTAAATATATGGCCACGTACCACATTTGCGGTCTTCCGCCCAACTCCAGGAAGCGTCGTAAGTATATCAATCTCACGCGGCAATTTGCCATCAAAATCCTCTAAAAGTACATTTGCGCACGCGATAATGTTCTTCGCCTTGTTGTGATAGAAGCCGATTGAGAAAATATCCTTCTCAAACTCCTCTATATCGGCTGACGCAAAGTCCTCAAGATTTGGATACTTCTTGAAGAGAACCCGAGTCACCATGTTCACCCTCTCATCCGTACACTGTGCAGAGAGAATTGTGGCAAAAAGAAGCTGCCACGGTTTCTTCTTGTCATACTCAAGATAACATGTGAGATCAGTGCCGTACTCTGTATTCAATATCTCGCAGACTGCGGCTGCGCGTTCCTTCTTCGTCATATTATTCCATCTAAATGATAAATCTCATTTTCTAATTACGATAATGAATCAATAAGCTGCTGAGCTGCACGACCAGACATTCCGCCGTGGGCGACGCTCCATTTATTAGCAAGCTCCATAAGCTCCTCGTCAGATACATTCAGCTTGTCGCTAAGATCAAGTCCCAGACCATTCAGGTTCTTAAGGTCCTTATCTGTCTTTCTGATTCTCTCAGCAAGGCTTCTGACTATCTCCTCATACTCCTTCTTATTTGGTCGCATGTAAGGAATCGTCACACCAAATCTACTGACAAGCGACAGCTTCTCCTGAAGAGTATCAGAGCGATGCTTATCCAACTCTATGTCGTTCGTATCATTCCAAGTCTCTCTAATCAGATTACGACGATTAGATGTAGCATAAATGAGGACGTTATCTGGACGTGTCTCGAGGCCACCCTCAATAACTGCCTTCAGATACTTGTACTCTGTCTCATCCTCTTCAAAGGAAAGGTCATCCATATATATGATAAAGCGATAATTTCTGTTCTTGATGCTTGTAATCAGTGGCGCAAGCAGCTTCATTTGATGCTTATACAGCTCTATCATTCGTAGTCCATCATCGTAGTACTCGTTGATGAGTGCTTTGATACTAGTGGACTTTCCAGTTCCAGCGTCTCCGTAAAGAAGTACATTGTTCGCAGGCTTTCCAGAGAGGAAACTCTCTGTATTCTCGCGAAGTCTCGTCTTCTGAATATCGTATCCGATGAGGTCATCCAACATGATCCTATCTGTATTCTTAATAGGTGTGCAGCTAATGCCGCGGCCAATCTGGAAATCAACGCTATTCTTAACAGCTGTATCTCTGTTATTCGAACCAGGCGCTGTCTCTGCTATACGAAATGCGGTATTAAGTCCCAGCATTCCAACGCCAAATGCCTTATAAAACTCCTTCACTAGACTAAGCAGCATTTCTGCAGCAACATCATCCGCTGTCTTAGTCGTAAAGTTCTGAGGGAACTTCTTCTCCTCATCATAGACAGCATTTATAACCTCGATAGAATCGCTGATATCACGAACCTTCTTAGATACATTTCTGTTATAAACCTGATGACGCTTATGAACAGACTTATAATTCGTGATAGTTGAGAAGCAATCGATTCCAAGCGCTTCTTCAAGATTACTAAAGTCGTAGTTATAGAGATGCATGAAGATTCGCATATCTTCACGTGCAAAGTTATTCACGCTACCTTCAACGGTTCCAGCTCTTTCAGCAGTAAGCGAAAATGGATTCTCATTCGTTACTAATGTATAAGCGATATAATCATGCCACAGATTCTTATCAAAGCCATAATCTGTAGCAATCTCCAGAAGGTTATGAACTGCGGCATACACTCTACTGATCAGTGCATCCTTATCATATTCATCGCTACTTAAGTCTCTGATAATATCACTTAGTTTTAATATGATACTATCTTCACCAAGCTCACGATACATCATAAGTTTTGATAGTTCTTTATACATTACAAAACCTCAATAAAAAATGTTATTCCCCGGTGGTTTTCTATTCCGAAAACCACCTTATAGAATAACACTTCCAGGTAATTCTTTCAACAATAGCGCAACAAACTGAACAAAAAAGTATTACAAAGAGTAAGGCTTGTAAAAAACGGGTTAGCGGTGCAGAAACTTCTTCTTCATTATGGCGAGGATTGATGTTAACTCTTCCATTTTGAGGATCAGTGCCATCATTAGGTATGTGATACCTCCGATTGCTATCATTGCGATGAGCTCGATGAACTGATTTAGCTTGGTCTCTACGGAGATGCTATGCTCGAAGATTATTATGGCTGCGGTTACGACGATGAACATTACTACGCAGCTTACTAAGCACTTTAGTATAGAATCTCTTATCTCGCCGCCTCTTATTGGGCCAACTTTTCTTCTCAGGAAGTAGGTTTGTGTTGCTACGCTGACAAGACCTGCCACTGAGTAGGCTATGGCGATTCCATTTGCGCCCCAGAACTTTACGAAGGTTACTGTGAGCAGCATGTTGAGGCATAGGATAAATATGTTGATGATGACAGGTGTCTTGGTTTCTTTAACTGCGTAGAAGCCTTGGAGTACGACCTGTCTCACGGAATATCCGATCATTCCGATACAGTATAGTGCAAGAAGTGTTGCTAGAATCGGTACATTTTCAGGTTCGAAGTTTCCTTGCAGATATACTGCACGTACAAGTGGAACTCTGACTGAGATAATACCGACTGCGCATGGAAGAATTATGAAAGTAACATTTCTAATTCCAAGTGATAAGTCCTTCTTGTATTCGTCCATATTGTCTTTGGTGAAATGTTCTACCATTGTTGGGAATATGGACATTGCGATTGCGTACGCGAATATGTTGATTGGAAGTTGCATGATTCGCTGGGCATATACGATATTTGAAAGGATTCCGTCGCCCTGGGACAGCGCGAAGGTTCGGTTAACGACCAGGTTGAGCTGTGTTACAGCTATTCCGAACAGCACTGGTGCAAAGAGCTTGAAGAACTTTCTAACGCCTTCATGGTCGAAGTCGATCACGCGTCTATACTTAAATCCGTGTCTTTGAATCGGGAATATCTGTACCATCAGATTTACGATGGAACCGGTTACGACACCGATGGAGAATCCTGCGATTCCTGTTCCAAGTGTCAGAAGAAGTACGCCTACTCCAATGATTGTGATATTGTAAAGAACCGCTCCAATAGATGGTGGTGCAAAGTCTTTATAGGACTGAAGGATACCCATACAGATTCCGGTGAGACACATGAAGAAACACTGGAAGAACATTATACGTGTAAGTGTAAATGCCAGATGCGCCATTTCCGGCTCCCAGGTTAGAAGCTTTGGGAAGACAAAGCCCATCAGCTGTGGAGTAAAGATTTCTCCGATAACACAAAGAACAGCTACGACTATAGCCACGATATTGAGAATCGTGCTTGCCATTTCATAGCCATCATCATACTTCTTCTCTGCGATATAACCACTGAATACAGGGATAAATGCAGCGGAGAGTCCGCCACCAACAAGTATTGTATAGATTAGATCTGGGATAGTAAATGCAGCATTATAAGCATCCAGTGTTCCATTCATACCAAAAACAGAGGACATTATAATCTCTCTTACAACACCCAGAATACTAGACAAGAAGTTTGCAATTATTAGGATACTCGCCGCCTTCATAACGCCGGCCTGAGTACTTTTCTTTGCCTCGCTCATATCTTCCTTTTCAACTCGCATCTTTTTTTCGAATTGATTTAATTATCAACTTGCTTTATCTCAAAATGTGACAAACAGATCTAATCTGTCTAATCAGCGGATCTGTTTGTCACATGTTTTCTCACTTATTAAATCTGTGATTTCTTATTACTGCTTGTTCTGAATGTAAGCATCCATAGCAGCTGCTGCCTTCTTACCAGCACCCATAGCAAGGATAACTGTTGCTGCACCTGTTACGGCATCACCACCAGCGAATACACCCTCGCGAGTTGTTGCACCGTCCTCATCTGCTACGAGGCAACCACGGTTGTTTGTATCAAGACCGTCTGTTGTGCTCTTGATGAGTGGGTTAGGTGATGTTCCGATAGATACGATGAAGCAATCTGCTTCGATTTCATTTATCTTTCCTTCTACTGGAACTGGGCTTCTACGTCCTGATGCATCAGGCTCTGAAAGCTCCATTTCCTGGCAACGAATAGCCTTTACACATCCGTTCTCACCTACAACTTCGATAGGGTTGTTGAGAAGCTTGAACTCGATACCTTCCTCGATAGCGTGCTCTACTTCTTCCTTACGTGCAGGAAGCTCTTCCATAGAACGTCTGTATACGATAGTTACGTCTGCGCCAAGACGCTTTGCAGAACGAGCAGCGTCCATAGCAACATTTCCACCACCAACGATAACAGCCTTCTTAGGATGCTCGATTGGTGTAGAAGAACCTTCCTTGAAAGCCTTCATAAGATTGATACGTGTGAGGAACTCATTTGCAGAATAAACGCCGTTGAGGTTCTCACCTGGAATATTCATAAATCTTGGAAGTCCAGCACCTGATCCGATGAATACTGCTTCGTAACCGAAGTCATCGAAGAGCTCGTCAACAGTGATTGACTTACCGATAACTACATTTGTCTCGATATCTACGCCGAGAGCCTTGAGACCTTCAACTTCCTTCTGAACAATAGCCTTAGGAAGACGGAACTCAGGGATTCCGTATGCAAGAACACCACCAGGTGTATGAAGTGCTTCGTAGATAGTTACTGCATAGCCCTTCTTAGCAAGGTCTGATGCACAAGCAAGTCCTGAAGGACCGCATCCGATAACTGCACACTTATGGCCATTTGGAGCTGGCTTCTCAGGAGCAGCTGTAACGTTAGCATTGTGCCAATCAGCTACGAATCTCTCAAGACGACCGATAGCAACTGGCTCACCCTTGATTCCTCTTACACACTTGGACTCACACTGTCTCTCCTGTGGACATACACGACCACATACAGCTGGAAGTGAGCTTGAACGGTTGATTACCTGGTAAGCTCCCTCGAAGTCCTTCTCTACTATCTTCTGGATGAACTCTGGAATAGAGATCTGAACAGGACATCCATCCATACATGGATGATTTGGACAATTAAGACATCTAGCTGCCTCATCAATTGCCTGCTCCTCTGTGTATCCAAGAGCAACTTCCTCAAAGTTCTTATTTCTTACATTAGGATCCTGTGAAGGCATAGGATTCTTATCCATTCTCATATTAGGCATCGCTCTACACCTCCTTCTTCAGCATGTTGCATGCTTCTTCTCTGGCCTTAAGCTCGAATGGCTTATATATACCGCCTCTTGCCATAGCTTCGTCGAAGTCTACTTCGAAACCATCGAAGTCTGGACCATCAACACAAGCAAACTTAGTCTTACCGCCAACTGTAAGTCTGCAGCATCCGCACATTCCTGTACCATCAACCATTATAGGGTTCATGCTGACTACAGTCTTAACATTGTACTTCTTTGTTGTCATAACAACGAACTTCATCATGATCAGTGGTCCGATAGCGATAACCTCATCGAACTCCTCACCATTTTTTATAAGCTCTTCGAGTGGTGCTGTAACAACACCCTTCTCTCCTGCAGAGCCATCATCTGTCATCAGGATATAGTTATCTGATGCAGCTCTAAACTCGTCTTCAAGTATAATAAGATCCTTGTTTCTGAATCCTACTATAGATGTTACTGAACATCCGATGTCGTGAAGCTTCTTAGCAATCGGATATGCGATAGCACAACCAACACCACCACCGACAACAGCGACCTTCTTAAGTCCTTCGGTTTCAGTAGCATTTCCGAGAGGTCCAACAAAGTCATGAACACTCTCACCTACGTTAAGTGAATTAAGTATTTCCGTTCCTGCTCCTACTATCTGGAAGATAATTGTAACAGTACCCTTTTCTCTATCGTATCCTGCGATAGTCAGAGGGATTCTTTCTCCGTCCTCAGTAGCTCTGAAAATAATGAATTGTCCCGGTTCAGCTTTTCTAGCTACAAGCGGTGCCTCGATTTCCATCAGTGTAACTGTTGGATTAAGAGACTCCTTTCTTACAATCTTGTACATTTCAACCACTCCTTTAATATTTCTCGATGATCAAACTGCGCCTTCCAGTTATGAAGGAATAAGCGGAGTCGGAGGGATTCGAACCCTCGTGCCCCGGAGGGCAAACGCATTTCGAGTGCGCCCCGTTATGACCACTTCGATACGACTCCTTGTATATCAACGCTTTAGCGAGGTATAACTAGCTTAGTATAAAATAAAAAAACGAAGTGTTCAACCCCGTTTTTTCACAATTTATATATTCGTTCTTGAAAGAATAATCAACAAAATAGACAAGATTATGCCAAATATAATAAGTACAGTATATAATCCAACCTCTTTTCTTGTTTCAACTACAGTTGCTTTATATTCCTTAAAAAGAGAAAGGCTTCGCATTCTTTCCAGCACCGCCATCTGTTCTTCGGTCATCTCTCCATTTATAAGACTCTCTCTTATAATCCCGTCTTTTCTATCCAGACCGCGAAGTATTATATCTTCATAAAATGAATCATACTTATGTATTGTATCTATAAGGAACTTTCTCTCATCTATAAATGATATAATTCCCTTATTCTTTCGATACTTCTTAAAGAACTCGTCGCTGTTAAGGAGTTCTCTCTGAACATAGTAGTTGTAAACATTTTTCAGCATTACCGGAAGTATAAAGCCCTCAGTTATTATCGTGACCGGCGCAAATATGAGATAAAAGATAGTGAATATCATAGAAAATATTCCCGATATAATCTCCATCTTAAGAAGCCCCAGCTTACCAGTGATAAACATCACCACAAGCATAAATACAGGAATCAGAAATACGATGACCGCCATCTTAATGGCAAGCTTTAAATCCTCATTTACCTGTGCACTTCTCTTATTGATAGCTTCCAGCTGTTCCTTATATCTTTCATAATTATAATCAATCTGCTGCTTCAGAGCTTTAAAAGAATCCAGATATCCGCCGTCGCCCTCTATATACCCCATAATGCTACCTTTCCTTCATATAATAAAAGGCGAAGCCTTGCATTGCCTCGCCTTCTATATCTTCTATCTTATATATTTACTATTATGTATCCAAATATATATTACTGATAGATAACAACCTTTGTTCCTGATGGAATCTCGTCGTAGATGTACTTAGCATTTTCAAGAGCAAGTCTGATACAACCATGAGAAGCTGTGATACCAAGACGGCCATCCTGAAGATTAAATGTATTTGGATAATACAGCACTGAGTGGAAGAGGATATCTCCTGTTATAGTTCTAGCATACCAGCAGGTATAACCCTTCTCCTCTCCGAAATGATATGTACGACCTCCAAGTGTGAAAGTTCCGTTAGGTGTAGCCACACCATCTGTACATGAGAATGTCTTGATAGTTGACCAGTTACCCTGTGAACCCTGGAAGATATTAACTGTATGTGTTGATCTATTAACAAGGATCAGATAGTTAGTTGCGCTTGAGTAAGCATTTGCTACCTGAGCAGCAGGATCAGAGATTCCACCACTTGCTCCAAGATCATATGTGATACCATCAACTGTAATAGTTCCTGTCTGCATAGCACCCGAACCATCAAAGTAGTACCAGTAACCACCGTAGCTTGCCCACTTATTCATAGCAAGTACACCAGATGTCTGGAAGAGATACCATGTATTTCCATCCTGCATCCAGCCGATTTTCAAAGCACCACTATCTTCTACATAGTACCAAAGGCCATCACGGTTAAGCCAACCAGGGCTTGCCATAGCACCATCATCGAAGAAGTAATAGTACTCATTTGAACCTAAGTCAAGCCAACCAGTCTTCATAGTACCATTTGAATTGAAGTAGTACCACTTACCATTTTCCTGCATCCAGCCAGTCTTCATCAGACCATTCTCGTCCATGAAGTACCAAGAGCCGCCAACCTGTATCCAGCCTGTAGCCATAGCACCATCGGACTTCATATAGTACCAAGCACCACCAGCATCGATCCAGCCTGTCTTCATATATCCATCAGAGCCAAAATAGTACCAAACTCCACCAATCTGTTCCCATCCAGTAGAATAGCTGCCGTCAGCCTTCTTGTACCACCAGCTGCCGCTGTCATTCATCCAGCTACCTGAACTCTGCGCTGCATTGTTTGCCCCATCTGCCTCATCCGCATGAGCAGGAATGGTCAGAAAGAGTACTGAGCAAATTGCAAATACAGCAACAATTAGTCTTACAAAGCCAAGTCTTCTAGTAATTGTTTCTTTCATATAAATCCCCTTTTGAAAAATATTAAAATATATATACTGTCAGTACGATATTGTACCATAAACCTTCACCTTTTCAAAGTCGTAAAGTCCCAAGTTTCAAAGATACTTGCGGATTTTTTTACAATATTGTACTATGACTGTATCATTTTATACATAAAATGCATACGTTCAGCATAATCTACCTTAAATGCACAATTGATGAATTATATTTTGGGGATTCAATTTTTGATTTTACTTTTAATCAGATTTTAGGTTTTTTTTGATTTTGTTATAAATCATTTTATATAAAGGAGACAACGTATAATGATCTGTTATAATTGCGGAAATGAGATATCAACCGAAGGAGCTAACTGCCCATTCTGCGGTGCACCACTTAACACAGCAAGTGGTCAGCCAAACCCAGGACCATATCAGCAGGCAGGACCTCAGCAGGGACAACCTGTACAGCCTGGTCCACAGCCAAACTTCCAGCAGGGACAGCCTGGTCAGCCTGGTCCACAGCCAAACTTCCAGCAGGGTCAGCCTGGTCAAGGCGGATTTGGTGGTCAGCCTGGTCAGCCAGGTTTCGGTGGTCAGGGCGGATATGGCGGACAGCCAGGTTTCGGTGGTCAGCCAGGTCAGCCTGGTCAGTCAGGTGGTTCTATGGATCCAAAGACAGCTTCAATCATAGTCTATATAACATGGATCGGACTTCTTATCGCCATCCTATCAGCTGATAAAAATGAGCCATTCTTCAAGCACCATCTTAACAATGCGCTTGTAATCCTCATAGCATCAACAGTTGTTGGACTTATCGGTGCACCACTTTGCTTCATCCCTATCATTGGAGGACTCGTAGTATTCGCTGCTGAAATCTTCCTCTTCGTATGTATGATCATGGGAATCGTCAACGCAGTAAATGGTGAATGCAAGCCACTGCCAATCATCGGCGACATCCACCTGATCAAATAACCAAATTGCCAAATAGTCAAATAAATTACTAACAATATAGTAGACTATATATGATAAAAGCCCTGGAAACACCCCAGGGCTTTTACCGCTTTCATTCTCAAAAGTCAATGCAATAGCTACCTATCACTGTAATATTCTTCTAATCTATCCGCAAAGAAGACTGCCCAAAATGGTTGCTCCTTAATAAATATTTCAACTTGATTAGGATTGAGTTTATAAGGGAAATCAGTAAAAAGATTATACTCGGTAATTTTATCGAAACTAAAAATATGCTCTCCTTCAACCTCATCTCCATTATCAAGCCACCATATATTATCTTGAGGATTATCTTTGTACCATTTTCTTTGCATATTCATCCCTGCCTTTCACAAATCAATTAGAAAATGTTTAAACTCCACAATATCCAATTTGTTTGAGTATCATCATAATTTACAGGGTTCTCAAACAATGGTTCGCGCTTGTCGTCGTTTTCCTCGGTTTGAGTATCATCATAATTTACAGGGTTCTCAAACCCAGTCTATGCTATTTCGTTCTTTGAGCTTGTTTGAGTATCATCATAATTTACAGGGTTCTCAAACTTCTGGTGGAGTGCTCGATAATCTGTAATTGTTTGAGTATCATCATAATTTACAGGGTTCTCAAACAATATGAAGGGTTCGCAGAAGAAATTAATTGTTTGAGTATCATCATAATTTACAGGGTTCTCAAACCGGCGACGAGGCTTAAAAGTTGTTAATAAGGTTTGAGTATCATCATAATTTACAGGGTTCTCAAACTGGGCGCTGGAGAGGTTCGAGACCTAACCGGTTTGAGTATCATCATAATTTACAGGGTTCTCAAACTATATGCTTACTAATTTGTCACTTGAGAAAGTTTGAGTATCATCATAATTTACAGGGTTCTCAAACGAGGGCGCAGCCCTTGCCCCTCGGAGAGCAGTTTGAGTATCATCATAATTTACAGGGTTCTCAAACGATTTCCTTTGATAATTTCTCAATGCTTTCGTTTGAGTATCATCATAATTTACAGGGTTCTCAAACAAGGTCTTGTATAGCGCTTTTTTGGTCTTTGTTTGAGTATCATCATAATTTACAGGGTTCTCAAACAGTATAATGTTGTTAAAGTATATAGATTCAGTTTGAGTATCATCATAATTTACAGGGTTCTCAAACCATAACTTTATAGGATGTCTGTCGCTACATGTTTGAGTATCATCATAATTTACAGGGTTCTCAAACAGTATCGACGTTATACAAAACGCTTGCTAAGTTTGAGTATCATCATAATTTACAGGGTTCTCAAACCGGGCACAGTTAAAAGCCTATGATGATACAGTTTGAGTATCATCATAATTTACAGGGTTCTCAAACTTGAAGACTGCTCCGCCAACCTTAGGCTTTGTTTGAGTATCATCATAATTTACAGGGTTCTCAAACTATATTAGAGGATGAATAGATATGAAGAATGTTTGAGTATCATCATAATTTACAGGGTTCTCAAACAATTACATCAACCAGATCATACCAATCTACGTTTGAGTATCATCATAATTTACAGGGTTCTCAAACTTAAATAATCATAAGCATCCTCAGATATCTGTTTGAGTATCATCATAATTTACAGGGTTCTCAAACTAAGGTAACGAGTGCCGGAGCATTAACAGCAGTTTGAGTATCATCATAATTTACAGGGTTCTCAAACAGTTCTGTACCGACTTGGCAGGCAGTGTTTGTTTGAGTATCATCATAATTTACAGGGTTCTCAAACTTAATAATATCCAATGCTATCTCATCACCTGTTTGAGTATCATCATAATTTACAGGGTTCTCAAACAAATCCAGATAATTCCGGAAAGGTTGACTCGTTTGAGTATCATCATAATTTACAGGGTTCTCAAACTCGGTCTATACGTTAACCACAAGAAAGAAGTTTGAGTATCATCATAATTTACAGGGTTCTCAAACGACGGACACATAGAGCTTTTAAATATAAGAGTTTGAGTATCATCATAATTTACAGGGTTCTCAAACCAAACATCTTCTACTTTGTACACTGTATTAGTTTGAGTATCATCATAATTTACAGGGTTCTCAAACGCACCGAAAACTGTTGAGTCGAACTTAGCTGTTTGAGTATCATCATAATTTACAGGGTTCTCAAACAAGGGTGGAGCGGTTAAATATCGACTTAGCGTTTGAGTATCATCATAATTTACAGGGTTCTCAAACAGCTGACAGCAAGACCGACCTTGCTGCAGAGTTTGAGTATCATCATAATTTACAGGGTTCTCAAACGAAGTACACGGATGATAAAGGCTTCCTCCGGTTTGAGTATCATCATAATTTACAGGGTTCTCAAACTGTTGATGCTAATAACATAATACAACCATTGTTTGAGTATCATCATAATTTACAGGGTTCTCAAACAAGTGGTGCAACATTAGTTGAACGTCAAACGTTTGAGTATCATCATAATTTACAGGGTTCTCAAACCCACATTCATAAGCCGTATCTGTTTCTATTGTTTGAGTATCATCATAATTTACAGGGTTCTCAAACGTTTTGCAATTATTGACTCCGTCCAGGACAGTTTGAGTATCATCATAATTTACAGGGTTCTCAAACATGGGTAAAGCCATCGCATCAGCCTCAGCAGTTTGAGTATCATCATAATTTACAGGGTTCTCAAACTGCTGTTTTTTAATGTAGAAGAATCCCATTGTTTGAGTATCATCATAATTTACAGGGTTCTCAAACAAGCCTGGATGCTGTCACAAGGAGCAGCGGGTTTGAGTATCATCATAATTTACAGGGTTCTCAAACTGAGGTCACAGTCGACGAGTCAAAGGTCAAGTTTGAGTATCATCATAATTTACAGGGTTCTCAAACGATCGAAACAGTTATCTCACCATCCTGAAAGTTTGAGTATCATCATAATTTACAGGGTTCTCAAACTTACTAATGATATTGTTGAGTTTTATAAAAGTTTGAGTATCATCATAATTTACAGGGTTCTCAAACATATCACACTCTTCTATTTTTGCACAAGATGGTTTGAGTATCATCATAATTTACAGGGTTCTCAAACCTCAAATCAGAAATTCTCACCGAACCCACCTATTGGGTAATAGAAAATATTATGACAATTTATGAATCAGTTAACATCTATAAAACATCTATCTTTATCTATTATATAACGTTTCTCATGATTATCCCAGGAACGTTCCATTGATTCTAACAAAACTACATTTACTTTATAATATTTTATCATCTGATATAACTTTGCTATATCAGATGAATTCAAATATGACTTTACGTTTACTAAAAAAACAATATTTATATCTGTTAATTCTGAAATCACCTTAAAGTAGCTAACAAGTCTATCAAGAATATTAGTATACTCCTCTATAAAGCGAACATTATAAGCCTTAAAGATATCATTCCATTCAAAAGTCAGATTATAATCTAGCTCTCCATACCCCAACGATATTGTCAGTTTTTCAAGGAGCCTTATTATCTCTGAATTAATTGAAGCTTTTTCTAAAACATATTCTTCCGCCGTTTTATCTAAAGAAGAGTATAATTTGTTAATTATCTTTCTACTATTGGCACTTAAGGATACAAAATCAATTATAACATCCACTTGTTTTTCAACCTTTAAAGGCTTATTATTAGTGGAAATTATAAAGTCTCCATCTTCTCCTTCTATCTGTTTAACTAAAGAACCAACAGCTTTAGAAAATGAATCCTCATGTTCAATGATTAATTCATAAATATTGTTTTCTTCAATATCTATATCTATTCCCAAATCCATATTCACAAGTTTCATAAAATAACCAATCTTTCATCTGTATTAATCACTTCTGATTTGAATTCTCCAACAATATACTCTATCCTAGAATACTGTTTTTCTGTTAATTTTAGTACCTGAACCAGACCTTCCTCAGGTTTATTCTTTCTAATATTATCTATCAATGAATCCGCAGCAGTATCATTAGGAGCTAATTTACAATATACGCTCTCCTGCATCATAATATATCCAGACTTAATTAGATACTTTCTAAACTTCCTATATTCCTTTTTACCTTGATCCGTAGTAATTGGAAGATCAAAAAGAACAATCACTCTCATATATCTATAGCTCATCCTTATAGACCTTTATTAATGATATATCTTTTTCATTTATAGCATCCAGAACACTTCTAACATATATCTTTATTGCATTTAGGAAGTATTCTCTTTTTCCTGAGATTAATAACTCTTTTTGTAGCAATTCAAGCATCATATGTTTTTCTTCAGTCTCGAATATCTCAAAATCATAATCAACTACCATTTCATCCACAAGAGGTCTAAATGGTTCCATAACATCTGATGCAAGATTAAATTGATTGAACATATTATCATGAAAAATACCAATCTGAGTGATATAGCCATTTGCTACAATTTCTCTAGCAACTGAGGAGAGAATTAAAGAATACCCATAATTTAGCGCCGCATTTATTGAATTCTCTTCACTCCTGGTAAAGCCTTTTCCAAACAAAGCATTAAAATACACCTTTGCAGCATGCCCCTCTCGGTTTGACTTATCGCCAAACTGTATTTCTTTTATATACCCATATAACAATTCTGCTTCAGGCTTCTTATGTCTCTTTAACAATTCTGCTTGTTTAGAAATCTTTTCTGTAACGATTGCGGTCCAAACTTCCTCTTTTGTATGTTCGCTCCACTCCATTTGTTTTTTAATCTTAGCACTTGTATCATGCGATCCATAGTAAGGTACAAGTTCTGAAGATGGATTTCTTTTTTCATCACAAAAAACAACTTTTATTTTTCTTTTGGTAAGTTCACTCAATAGGTAAGCAGTAAGAGAAACTGAAGTACTTTCAACTATAAGAATTCCAATTTCATCTAAATGAATCTTTTTAGTATCAGCTCCTCTTACAACTAAATAACCTATCTGATAATCCAGTTTTGCATTTTGTGATATAACAACCGTTCGCCAACTCATACTGTTAAAAGATCAACGACGTTTTCATAAATTCCAGTCGGAGATTGATTTATTAATAATACTTCTTCTTTATCACTTATTCTTTTATGAGGTTTCATGGTTCCATTTTTTGCTTGACCACCAATATTACTCAAATCAGCGCCTTGATTATCTAGACCAAAAATTCTAAGAATTCCAAGAAGTGTTTCAACTTGCTTTTCTATTGATAATTTACCAAATATTTTTTTACCCTCTTTCAATTTTTCCCCAATAGGATTTTGCCGTTTTGAATAGATTCCTTCCGTATTATATTTTATCAATAATTCATATAAACGATTATTCAGAGCCCCTGTAACCACTTCTGAATCGCTCTCTGAGTATTTAACCAGCTGATTAATATAGTATCTCCAATACAAAGATTCTTCTTCATCTCGTTTTCCAGATCCTAATTTCAGTTGTACAGCATTACTTGTAAGCAAGTTATTTCCCGTTCGGCCAGTAAGATAATAGTCAAATCCGTCTATACGTATCTTGGAATACATCTTTACCCTTGTAAGTCTAACATCTGGATCAATAAGACCTAAACCATCTCTTGAATCCGAACACCAAGCTTCCAATTTATCTTTAGAAGTCATGTTTCCCAACAAATACAATGGTAAAGCTTCTAATGTTCTAACTCTTTTTTCTTTTTCAGTATGCTCTACCAAAAAGAAACATGCACCCTTTACCTTTTTATAGCCACCATATTTTAATGTGCTCATTTTTTCATCAGATGACTTTATACTTATATAGCCTATGCCCTTCTTACTTGCAGCATCATCTGCGCTATATATTGTTAAATCAGCAATCTGACCCTTTTCTATATAATTCATTCTTGTCACAAGAGGCGTATTTTTTCGCATAACACTGAGTACTGTTTCCAATGATTTATTATCACCTTTGGCAACCCATGCGATTTCATTTCCACGCTTCACGTCATAGCTAAATACCTTATCCATATGGTATCTTTCTACGCCCTCTTGGGGGTTATCCTGATCACGCTGATTCTTTCGGTACTCCTTTATATAATTGTATGGATTTTGAGTAAACTTAACATCATAAGTATTTCCAACAACTATATTTAAATAAGCATCATTAGCATGATGGAAATCATTTATTATTCTGCACTTAACAAGTTCTGGATGTATCACCTTAGACTTACCAGTTTCTCTATCATATTTCATAGAGAATGAATGTCTAAACTCACTAACATTTCTTGCCTTAACATATACAACTCGACTGCTTTTTTCTTCCCTATCAAAAAGAGAATTCTTTATAAGTTCAGCAACAGTCTTAGTGGCTTGTCTAGTTTCCACTAGCTGTCTATTCACAAAATCTGCAAGTTCATTATCAGAAAACTCTTCAGTTCTTGTTAATCTTCTGTACTTTTCATCATTAAGAAATCCCTCGTCTCTTAATATATCCCAGAAGCCTTTCATTTTATTCTGCCAATCACTAAATATTGGATAGTTATCACTTTTCTTGTTATTGTAATTCTTTTCAACAAGAACCATATTATTATCTAAACTATCATCCTTTATAACACTCTGAGGATATATGTGATCTATATCATAATCATTTGTAAATAAAGACTCGATATTAATCACTTTGCCACTATACATGCATCTACCTTTTTGCATGTAGTAAAGATACAGCTTTTTACTTCTTAACCTAGCTTCATCACAATCCTTTAAGCTCTTTGCCATATCATCACTATCAACTTTACAGTTTTTATATAGTTCTTCTAACCTCTTCTTTCTACTACTCTTCCTTTGCCCCACACCATTTCTTTTTTCTTCCTCATCTCTAGCCATTTCGACAAAAACTTTTTTAGGTGCGTAACCCATTACCTGGTATATTTCTTTTAATATAAGCAATGTCTGCCACGTCATCCTTTTTACAGGTGCAGAGATATATAAATCTTCTAAATCATCATATTCTATGTCATATAAGGTTTTCTCTAAAGTGGATGTCTTCTTTTCTACTTCCTCACGATAAGTAAATCTATTGCTCAATAACTCCATTAGATTATAATTTTCTTCCCACATTCTTGTGATAAGTGGAAGTATCTCACCCGTATCATTATCTGCGCCTCTTAGATTCAAGAAACTCTTTGACAGCTTGCCCCATTCAGTAAACTTATACCCTATTACTCTGTCAATCTGTTTATTATTCAATATTGGATTATCTGACTCAGGTCCATAACATTCATTTATTTTTTCTCGAAGAAACTTCTTTGAATCTCCATAAACTGTAGACCACATTATAATGTTCTCAGCTATTTCTTCTTGTTTATCTGTTAATGTCTCGACGTCAAATACTTCACAGAACTTTCCATACGAAAGTAATGCATTTGCAAATGTTCCATCAAATCCAGACACTTCTACATCTTTGTCAGCTAAACCATTACTATATAAATATGAGCATAGCTTAGACTTTGATATTCTCTTTTTACTCTTCTTAAAAAGCTCGTTATATATTCTTTGCTTAATCTCCGGAGAAACCCTTTCACCATTAATACATAGATTATTCAGCTCATTAAGCACCCTAAATCTTTCATACTTTAATGAGTTTTTAGGTAATGCACTCTCATCATTCAGATATGTACAATGCCTTACCATACGCTCAATAAAGACCTCAGCTGATGCCTTCTTGTCAATCATTTCATCAAAGTTCCAAGGGTAAACTTTTCCATCTCCTTTTCTAACAACCCATGCATTTGTATCCTTTGATTCATCCTTATAAAGAGGTCCAACATAATACGGAATTCTAAACTCAAAGAGTCTTATTATCTTATCTTTGTTTGATAATCCGTCATCATCCTTTACATTCAAAAAATCAAGATAGTTACTTGCATTATCAAGAATCTTTACAAGTTCAGCCTTATGTAACTGATAAGGTATTACTCCATTTTCATTCGTAAGCTGTTTTGGTAGAAATGAATTAGTATCCATATCAAGAAGTATCTCTTCCATAGCACTTGCAGGTGCTTTCTCTAAGTCCTTCTTTATTTTCTTATATAATTCCTCCTGACTACACTTAGCTCCTCTTCTCTGCATTCTAGTCTTATGGTTCCCAGACTTTGATACTTTGTCGCTACTTGTTTTTCCTACATACGCACTATAATTATTATCAGACATATCTCTAAACATGCTGTCATAGCAATCCTTTGCATATGTCTTATATAAATACTTGAGCTTCTTAAGATCATTCTGATGTTTTTCATAAGATTCAACTCTTGCTGCAGATATAGAAGTATGATCACCCATTATTACTGACACCACACTCCAATCATGTATCTTCTTAAGAAGACATATGATTTCATATTCTTCTGCTGTAAGCATAATCTCTATCTTAGGTAGATCCTCATCTAATTTTGTTGACTTAAATGATAACGTCTGCTTTTTCTGTTCTTCGTCATCTACTTCTTGTGGGAATATTTTACTTACTGTAGCTGTTAGTCCACATGTAAGTGCCACCATCTCAACAACTGCTTTATTCTTATTACCAATACCAAGTTTAGATAAAATTTCATTTTTCTTGGAGGAATTAGATAAATGTTTATTACATAAAACTTCTTTAAAACAATCTGCCATAACAGAAGAATCAAACTGTATCTCTTCTGTGTTTTCATCTAAGTCATTATTATGATAGTAATCTCCTAGTCGCTCTATAAAATCTTTACAAAGCTCATTTATATCTTCAACCCCATCTCCAGCTAAATTATCATTTAGGAAATGTCCTCTATGTTTAAAAATATTAAGGCAAGCTAAGAAGACAAGCCTTACATCGTGAGGCTTTTTCCCTTCATCACTTGCCAATTCATTAATCAAATGAAAAACCGTTGGATAATCATCATAATATTCCCTATCTGTATAACCAGAATCAGCAAATAAGACAAACGGACTTCCACTAGACTTATCTTCTAGATGATATTTACTTTCTCTAAGTCTTTCATAGAAACCAGGATCAACTTTCAAGATATCTTCTTCGAATATTTCCTTAAGAAAACCAATCCTTGCATTTCTTCTATTAAGATTTCTCCTAGCAGTTCTATGTGATCTTCTATCAGCCGCAGTCTTAGCCTCACTGAATAATCTCACGCCCCACATATCTTTTCCTTTTGCTCTCATCAGATGATACTGTTCATCTGTAACCGCCCAACCAACAGATGAAGTACCCATATCTAACCCTATGTAATAATCCTTCTTCTCCATATAGCCTCCTCACATTTTATATAGTTTAATATTGAAATTAGATATTGACATTTGCCGTCAATTTATTATACTTAAGTTAATTTACAGGGTGAGTTCAAATAAGAATTTATTCGAAATCGCTTATGCCTGCATTGTGCAGATTTAATAAAGTCCGTAAGGGCTTTATTTTTTTGTATATAGTTCCATTCGTTCAGTTAGCGTCTGCCGCATCATTTTTACGACATCAGTCGGTCCAACTATTTTTACCCCATTTCCTAATGCAATTATCCAACCTATAAACTGACCACTTACATTCACTTCTATCTCAAACCCAGTATGATTATCATCCTTAACCCAGCATTTCACATCCATTCCAAATCGATCATATATCACACCCGTTAAACTATTCTCAACACATAACTCTACAGTCTTTAATTCTCCACCATACATTCCAAACATTCTGTTAGAATATTGGACTACATCTAAATCTTTGAATATTTTCTTCCCAGCTCTTTTTTCATCTGATATAGCAACCTTAACCATCTTATCAACCCTATAGTGATGGATTTCTTGTGTTCTATCATCGTATCCAATCAGATAATACTTCTGGTTATCCCAAACAAGAAGCCAAGGACTGACCACGTAAGTTTCTCCATTATGTCTTAATCTTTTTTCTTTGTTTCCATATATTTCATAATACTTGAATGTAATCTTTTTATTACTATTGATGGCTTCATGAATGTCATTTACGATGTAATATATACTTTCATTCTCTGACTTTACTCGGCCTGAAACAAAGACTTGACGGTTTAGTTCCTTACCTTCATGTTCACTAGCCAAAGACTCTATCTTTTGAATCAACTTCCTGGTCTTCTTTTCTGTAATAAACTTCGATGATTGAACAGCATCTACCATCAGTTTTAATTCAGGAAGTTCAAAGTATCTATTACCAATATAATATACAACATTACTTCCGAGCTTTTCTTTGAGAATATCTACGCCATATGAACGAAGTAAATCCATATCCGTATACAAAGTCTTTCTGTCCACTTTTATATCAAAACTTAACAACTCATTTTGTATATCCTTGACACTCAACCCATGTTGTTCATCTGTTTTCTTTTCAAATATATCTTTCAATCGAAGAAGACGTAACCTTTGTTTTCCTTCCATAAAGCTATCACCCCATTTTAGCTTATTGACATTAGTTATAAGAATTGTTATATTGTTTTTAGAAATGATGCTACCAACGCATCGTTTGCCGAAATAATTAGCAAAAATAACCGCTACTTATTGGGAAGGGCGGTTATTTTTGCGTCTGTCTATAAAATCTATTACTATCTTTATTATGTTATATATAGTCGTAATAACATAATATATTACAGCAATTATATCTTTTATATTCATCTGCATACCTCCGTAAGATTCTTTCGAACATTCCAACGAAGGCTCCCGTTCCTACCCCACTTATGACAAACAATGCAGTTGATAACACCTACTCAATATTATACCTCAACTCGATGTTTATTTATATATTTCATTGAATGCAAAAAAGGAAGAGTCCAAGTTTTAGGACTCTTCTTCTCATATAATCTGTCTATAAAATCTGTCTATAAAAACATCACCACTATATAGCAGAATTTGTATAACTCAATATAGAAATAGGACTTATATAACTTTAGCTTCGGCTATATGAAGTTTTTTTGAAATGCAGTCACCCGTTTGCCTGCAAAATTAGTTATTTTTGTGGTGTTATGTAAACTAATTCTGGTAGTTTCGGCATATAGGTAAAAAAATAAATTGTGGTCACCCGTCAAAGTTGATTCTACGGATGACCGCAACTTTTTTCTTCTTGATATAGCCGAAGCCAACTTATTTCATAGCCAATTTTCTGAAATTTTAACCGGTTAGAACTGTTTAACGGGTGACTCCTTTATGAAAATATGTCATATAGCCGAAATGCAGCATAAACTGCAGCATTTCTTACTGCCTGCTCGCTTATTAGCTTCCGGTTGCCTTTTAACTAGCTTCCTGCTTATTGGCTTCCGGTTGCCTATCGACCGGTTGCTTACTAGCTGGTTGATGATCGAGCTGCTTGCTTACTAACTGCTTGCTTGTTAGTTGATGATTGGTTAGGCGTGGCACGCAGCTCCGGTTAGATGGGAGATGTCCGCGTAGACCGGCACTCCATCTTTATACTCGATGTCGACCTCTCCATATACGAGTGGCTTCACGTAGTCAATCATCTCGGAAGTTACGTCATTTCCGGCTGAATTGATCCATTCGCGAGGAACCTGCTTTACCTGGTTGGCTATGCCGTCGAGGTCGGCGGTCTCGATCTCGTATTCGTACGGTTCGTTGGATGTACGAACGATTGTTGTCATGTAGCCTGTCTTGCCCTGGATTGCGTATTCTACAGCTTTCTCGCCCAGAAGTTCTGACTCTTCAAGGTCAGTAGCTGACGCCATGTGGGCGGCGCATCTTTGAAGAATATTGATTTCGACCGAGCGACATTTTACTCCGAGCTCTTCTTTCACCAGGTTCTCCAGTAGCTTGCCTACACCTGATAACTGAGAGTGACCGAACTTATCTTCTGTCGCGGTGGTTGCGGAGAGGTATTCTCCATTCTCATCTTGTAGTCCCTCAGAGATTGCAACGACTACGTTGTTGGTTGTCTTCATGACTTCACGTATATCGTCTAGAAATGCATCTTGGCTAAATGGGACTTCAGGAAGATAGATAAGCTGAGGGATCTCGCTGTATTCATTTCGCGCAAGCGCGGCAGAAGCGGTGAGCCAGCCAGCATTTCTTCCCATGATTTCGATTAGGGTGACGGTTGGAGTCTGATACACCGATGTGTCGTGCGCAAACTCCAGCATAGATGCGACTATAAACTTTGCGGCCGAACCAAAACCTGGAGTGTGATCTGTGCTGACAAGATCGTTATCGATGGTTTTAGGAACACCAGCAAATCTGATATCACTGCCAATACTGCTTCCATACTCGGCCAGCTTGGATATGGTATCCATAGAATCATTTCCACCTATGTAGAAAAATGCTGTAACCTCATTTCTTTGCAGTATCTCAAAAATCTTTTCATAAATTGAAGAGTCTTCTTCGATGCTTGGCATCTTGTATCTGCAGGAACCCAGGTAACTGGATGGCGTCGTGTAGATGCAATCTAGTTCCTTATCACTAAGTCCTTCAAGTTCTATAAACTCTTCATTTAAAACCCCGCCTATTCCGTAAAGCGAGCCAAATACTTTATCATAGCCTCCACTGGATAACGCTCCTTTTATGACCCCAACGAGTGATGCATTTATCGCTGTTGTTGGTCCCCCTGACTGAGCAACTATGATATTGTTCATCGTTTTTAGTATCTCCTTATGAAAATGTAATGTCTAAATGAAATGTCTAAAAGTTACGCCTTAAAAGTCACACCAGGCTACTATAACATCTGACACCAATTCCTTCAAGGAAAATAAAAAGACAGAGCCCAACCCCCTTGAAACAACAACTACACATTTTCACAAGAAATTCACGCATTGTTATACGCTCTCATATAAGTCTATTTAAAGCTTTTTATTTTGCTATTGTAAAAAGTTGTTCCGCTCCAATCTTAAAAGCCGTATATGAGGCTTCTGGTCGGTCTCAGAGGCATAATAAAAGGCATTATAATCTCAATTATTACAATGCCTTTTGGTAAATATTCTGTTAATAAACCAATAGATCAATCCACCACACATATAAGCCACAATATCAAACATATCCGAGGTGGTATCACTTCGGAACAATGGTGTGATATACTCCCAAAACACTCCACATAATATCATCAATAACTCTATCTGCCAAATCCTTACAAGTTCCTTGTTTAAAAATTTCATGAGAATATTGCAATATGCTATAAAACCTATACTGCCAATAGTGTCATTAAAATAGCATTTAAGAAAAAATTGTATAGGATATATGGTAATTATATATTGTATATTACGATTAAGTAAACATAGCGTTATTGAGAAAATAAAAACAATAATGTTTTCTCGTTTATCCATTATCCCAAAATAGAAAAAATAAGTAATGCAACTAACACACCTACAACAACTATACAAAAAGTTGCACAACCAGAGTTGCCACCGCTACCGCCATTATCAGCCATAATTTACCTCCTTAATCTTCAGACATCATATTTAACATATCAACAATTTCGTTATAATGCTGAGTACAATAATACTCTGTATTGCCACCCAAACCGGTTAATGAATGTGTACCTTCCTTTGAACAACCAGACGCATCACAAGTATGTTTAGAAGATGAACCTTTCCCAACATCTTCTTCCATATCTCCAATCACGCTTTGTATCTCATTATAATGCTGAGTACAATAGTATTCTGTTGCTCCTGATATTCCTGTTATTGACTTTGTACCTTCTTTGGTACAGCCTGAAGCTTCACAGATATGTTCATATGATTTTTCAGTTGTCGCTTCTGTAGTAGCCCGTGTTGTTTTTTTCTGAGTAGTAGCTTCGGTTGTAGCTTCTGTCGTTGCTTCTGTAGTAGCTTTAGCTTCTTGTGTTGTAATTTCAGTAGTAGCTTCAGTAGTAACATCACTTACAACATTTCCACACCCAGATAAAACACCTATAACACATACAGATAATAATATAGCCTTGAATTTTCTCACGCTCACCCCTCCAATCTGTAATATATTATAATTATATTATCTTTCTAATATATAACTAACATATTATCACATCTTATAGTATTTTACAATGAAATCACTATATAATATGAGGTGTATAACTATGTTTGAGATTAAGAAAGAAGCTACCGACTTTGAGAATAAATCGTTGCGGTTACCGAAAGAACTTATAGACAAAGTACAGACCTTAGCTACAGAAAATAACACATCATTTAATAAGGTTGTTATACAGTGCATAGAGTATGCTTTAGACAATATGAAATCAGATAACGAATAAATATACCGCTCCCAACAAAGTATCATCTTGTAGGAGCGGTTTTTCTATAGTATCATAGGCACAACACACGGGATTATTAAAGAATTTACGCACGGGATTAGTAGTGTATATAGTCCCATAATAGCCGTGTAGTCCTTATAAACGGTGTATGTTATACATATTATCGAGTAGGAGGGGAAATTTAAAGATTTCCCCGACCTCTCACACCACCGTGCGTACCGTTCGGTACACGGCGGTTCCTTAGTTTTCACATACTTGCAGATAATAGTCAGTCATGGTCATATAGCCA
>Ga0256404_1004428_pt1 | contig 26637 bp, 23 predicted proteins | sample RumenRJG_01DNA_FD_185990 | JGI IMG/M metagenome (GOLD analysis project Ga0256404, IMG submission 185990) | Bovine rumen microbial communities from Lethbridge, Alberta, Canada - RJG_01 | ecosystem: Host-associated > Mammals > Digestive system > Stomach > Rumen | place: Canada: Alberta | collected...
CCAATGAGGACTTCATCAAGCTCACTGAGTTCCGCGCCGACTGGACCGACGAGACTCCCGACAAGAATGTGGAGAGCTACACCCTTGAGGTGGCCACCAAGCCTATCACCGCTCTCCTGGGCGAGACCGACTGGAGCGACCTCACTTACAGCGATTACAGTGTAATCTCTCACTGGCAGGACTACTTCCCCGAAGGCTGGAACTATGACGGTAGCCAGTTATTTACCGGTAATGGCTGCCTCCAACTGGGCTCTGGCGGTGGAATCATCTCTCCCGAATATGATTTGACGGGTTATGACAAGGTCACCGTCAAGATGCGTGCCCAGTGCTATAATATGTGGCACAACTCGGGTGTGACCATCTCTACTAGCCTGCAATCCGTGCATGTGGACCTTGCCCCCCAGTCCACCGATTATGTCTTCGTCCTGGATTGCGCTGAGCGTGAGCAGATTACCATACGTGGTGATTATTATCCCAACAATTATGGTCAGATTGAGAGCATCCAGATTTATGCCGGCGATGCCAGCGAGCCCGCAGGCCTCAAGGCCATTAACGAGGAGGGTGATGCCACCTATCGTCTCATTACTGGTATCACTCCCGACAAGTTCTACACAGTTAAGAACCTGACAGCCGGCGGCACCTTCTTCTTCCGCGTGAAGGCCCATTACACCGACGACACCTGGAGCCCTTGGAGCAAGGCCAAGACCGTTGTCCTGCATGGTGAAATCACCTCAGTCGCAGACGTGAAGGTCGAGCACGAGGTGGCGGGGGTGGAATACGTCAACCTGGCAGGCCAGCGCAGCGCGAAGCCGTGGCAAGGTGTCAACATCGTCGTCACACGCTACACCGACGGTACAACCCGGAGCACCAAAGCTATCATGTAGGAGAGTTTTCCGCTTCGGTCTACTATGCCTCGCCCACGGCGAGGCCACAAGCAAACAACAAAATGAGGGTGTGTCAAAATTCTGGCATGCCCTCTTGTTATAACATGCTGTAAAACATATAACAAAGCCTCTACTTTCCCAAGCGGAGGCTTTGTCATGTCAAAAAGTTTTAGTAACTTTGTGACAATCAATAAAATAACACTAGTGTCCATTAAAAAATTACACAAATCGCTATAAGTTGCTGAGTTTTAATTTGTTATATGCGTTTTTGGAGTCAACGGATTTGAAATCACAATTGAACTGATTATTAAATGCATAGCAAAAAACGCCATTGATTTTGAGCCTTTTATAAAATCCAGTAATCAGCATTTTACTAAATCTAGATTTTTAGTGGACAGCAATGATAAAATAAATAAAATTATGTCTGCAAAGTTACACTTTCGCCCGCACATAAACAACCAATTGGAGCTTTTTCCTCAGAGGATTGACGAGGACATCGCGCCGAACGACCCAGTGCGTCTGGTCAACAGCGTTGTCGACGGCCTGGATCTGGAGCGTTTCAGGAAGCTGTACAGGGAGCGTGGCCGCAGTCCCTACCACCCGAGGATGATGCTCAAGGTGATCATCTACGCCTACATGAACAACATCTACTCGTGCCGCAGGATCGAGCAGTCGCTCAAGCGCGACATCCACTACATCTGGCTGGCGGGTTACGAGAAGCCGGACTTCATCACGATCAACCGCTTCCGCAACCGCGTCAAGGATGAGATTGACAACGTGTTCACCCAGCTGGTGCTGATCCTTGCCGAGCGCGGCTTCGTCAGCCTTGAGGTGGAGTACATCGACGGCACAAAGATAGAGTCCAAGGCGAACAGGTACACTTTCGTCTGGAAGAAGACGGTGGTGAAGAACCGTGCAAAACTGCAGCAGAAGATACGTGCGCTGTTGGGCCAGATAGACGAAGCCATCGCCCAGGAAAACGCCGCCCAAAACGAGGAGGTGGACTTCACGCCCGCCCAACTGTCGGAGATATGCGAAGAACTGCGCAGCTCCATCGAGCGCGCCTCGGCTGAGAAAGCCAAGGACAAGGCGGAGAAGGCCAGGCTGCGCGAACTCAAGCGGCAGGCCAAAGAACTGGAGAAGCAGCGCGACAAGCTCAACGAGTACGACGGCAGGCTCGAGCAGATGGGAGACCGCAACTCGATGTCCAAGACGGACGAGGACGCCACGTTCATGCGCATGAAAGAGGACGCGATGAACAACGGGCAGACCAAGCCCGGCTACAACCTGCAGGTGGCCACCGAGAACCAGTTCCTGGTGGACTTCGGCCTGTTCCCCAACCCCGGCGACACGCTCACGATGCCCCTGTTCCTGACCTCATTCCAGCGACGCTACGGGCATATGGCCTCAACGGCGGTGGCCGACGCGGGCTACGGCAGCGAGGAGAACTACCGCTTCATGGAAGAGAACGGCATACAGGCCTATGTCAAGTACAACTACTTCCACATGGAGCAAAAGTGCGCGTTCAAGGCCGACGCACTCATGGCGCAGTTCAAGGGTAAGGCTAACGACCTTAACGGTTATGCTAAGCTCATGGGCGCACAGGTCGACTCGGCTCAGGTCGTCTTCGCTAGCAACTTCACTCCCAAGCTGGAGAACGAGGCCGGTCTGGCAGGTCGCATCGCTGGCTCGCCCAAGGGCAAGCTCGTCGGCCCCGTCAAGGGTGAAAACGGTGTGTATGTCTTCCAGGTCTACGACATCCAGAAGGATGCTCGCCAGCCCAGCAAGGAAGAGCTCGACAACCGCTATGCACAGCAGCGCGGTGGCGGCATGATCGCTAACCCCGGTGCTATGGCATTCATCCTGGGCAAGGCAACCAAGGTCAAGCGCTCGCTCATCAATTTCTATTGATAACAGATAAACCCGTTGGCAGGATTAAGCGAGCGCATACTTGATCCTGCCGATGGGCTTGTGATTAATCTTGTTGATGTATTGTGAAACAGTAAAGGCGCTCACTTTACTGATGATTCTCGTGAAGAATCCCTGATAATCCTTAGCATAGTTGCGCATGATGTTGAACTGGTCGGTGAACTGCGAGAAATACGTTTCCAGTCTCTTGCGCGCCTTGGCAAAGGGTTTGTGGAACGGCTTCCAGTCCTTCTGGTTATATCGGTATGGCACTTCAAGCTGAATGTTCGCACTCTCGAACAGATTGTATTGGATCTCTGCGCTGAGGTATGCCTTGTCTCCGATAACCGTGCAGGAGAAATAGTCTTGTCCGACATCATTCAGATATTTGATGTCATGGACACTGGCCTTGGTCATGTCATAGGAATGAATCACGCCCGATACCCCGCAGACGGCATGCAGCTTGTAGCCAAAGTAATACAGGGCTTGAGTGGCGCAGTATCCGAAGTCCGGAGCCTTCTCGGGGCAGGTCCTGCCCATCGTGTTGCGGTTGCCCCTTGAGGGCTGGCACACTTTGACGGGTTTGGAGTCAATGATGAAAACATCTTCTCCACCGTCAAGGGACTCCGCGACACGCTTGCGTATCTTTTCACACAGAGCAGCCGTGTATTTGCGACGGTCATTGTATTGGCGGCGTGAAATCAGATGCGGAAGTTTGCTGCGGTAGTCCTCAAGCTGGCTAAACAGATAACACTCACTATCATAACCCATGGTCTCCTCTGTCAAGCTCAGAGCGATGACCTCGAGGTCGCTGAACCTGGGAACAACTCCACATCTGGGAATATTACCCTTGTCATTCACTAAATCTTGGGAGAATCGCTTGCATACTTCAAGAATTCTTACGAAATTTGCGTACAAGTTGTGCATACGGTGATTTGAATTTAATGTTTTGATTACCACTAAATTACTAAAAATCAGCGATATGCGCAACTTTTTGAACATCTTTTTATTAACTTTTTAATCCCGCCAACGGGTTATATGTTTTCTTTGACTAAAACAAGGGAAAAATCCACTTATTCCATTTTTTTACCCCAATTTTTACCCACTTATTCCACTTTTTTGTCTCTTTTTTGATCCACTTATTCCATTTTTAACCATTGTGTACAAATACAAAATGGAAAACTTCGTCTTTCATTTTGTATTTCGCTCGATTTGCACTACCGTTGCCTGCAGCGAAGATAGGCGGCATCTCGGAAATATAAATGAAAAAAATCTTTTTTCATTTTGTATTTCGCTCGATTTGCACTACCTTTGCCTTGGCAAAAGAAAGAATGACAACATGAGACATTACATCTTGATATTGCTGACGGCGTTGCTGGCGGTGATGACCAGCTGCCACAGCAACGAGGCCAACTACAAGGCGGCCTATGACAAGGCGATGCAGAAGCACCAGGAGGGCATCGGTCAAGAGGCGTTCGACAAAATCCAGGCCGAGGCACGCAAGTACACCGAGGTCGTCAACGGCGACTCGGTGCGGCTGCTGCGCATGTATGCCAATGTCGCGCTTGACAGCACTTCGGTGGCCAAGCGATTTAACGTGGTGGTGGCAAGCTTCAAGCAGCAGTTCAACGCCCAGACCATGCGCGACCGTCTGCGCCGCGAGGAGGGTTTCCCAAGCTACATCTTGTTTGGTGGTCGCGACCGCAAGTACTTTGTTGTGGTCAAGGCTTTCGATGAGAAAGATGTGGCTGTGGCCTTCATCAAGGGCCTCGACACTCACATGAAGATGCCCGTGCTAGAGCCCATCCCCTGGATCCTAGAGAAACTTTAATTCAATGCACAATGCACAATGCACAATGCACAATGCATAATGCATAATGCATAATGCATAATTAATGCGCATCATTTAACCTTCTGCATAATGACTTAGCCTATGAGACAGGATTGTGATAATTTAATCGTAGCCAAAAGCAAAGCATTTGCCTTGCGCAGTATAAAGCTGTACCGCTATGTCAACGAGAATATGCATGCGTATGACTTGACACGTCTATTTCTTCGTTCAAGTACAAGCATTGGAGCAAATGTCAAAGAGGCTGTTCGAGCCCAGAGTAATGCTGATTTTGGGACCAAGATGAATATTGCTTTGAAAGAAGCGAACGAGAGCGAGTATTGGCTTGAATTATTTGAAGAAAGCGAGATTATTACACAATCGCAAGCCGAAAGCATGCTTAATGATTGTAGAGAGATAATAAGAATTCTAATGTCGATTGTTAAAACAACTTTTGACAATATCAATCGTAAACAGTGACCCCTTAATTGTGCATTGTGCATTATGCATTGTGCACTTGTTAATATGGACTTACTACTACCTAAACGCATAGACGGCAAGCAGGCACCCATCGTGCGCGACACCCGTCAGATTACCATCATCGGTGCCAACGGCTCCGGTAAGTCAAGGTTCTGCAACCAGATTATCCAAGAATGCGGCGACAAGGCCTACCGAATCTCGGCCCTGAAAGCGTTGTTCCCCATCCAGAGCACCGAGCCGCCACTGCCCGGGTCAATCGACGCGATGTTCAATCACCAGAACGAGATATCGCCACAAATCAAAAACTCGGCCAACACCGAGTTTGACAAACTCGCCTATATCCTGCTCATCGACGAGTTCCGCGAGCTGATGAACTACAAGGCCCACCTGCTCATGGGCGAAGCCATCGAGTTCCCAAAGACGCGACTCGACCAGGTGGTGAAAAAGTGGCAGTCGGTGTTCCCTAAGAACAAGGTGCTGCGCGAGAACGGCAAGCTCTTGTTCACCACCGAGGGCCACGACGACAAGTACAGCATGCTGCGCCTGAGCGACGGCGAGAAGGCGGTGCTATACTACCTGGGAGCGGTCCTCTATGCCATGCCCGACGCCACCATCATTGTCGACGACCCCGAGACGTTCATCCACCACAGCATCATGAAGACCCTGTGGAACGTCATCGAGGAGACACGGCCCGACTGCACCTTTATCTACAACACCCACGATGTCGACTTTGCCTCGAGCCGCACCGACAACCAGTGCATCTGGGTCAAGGCGTTCGACCCGGCGGGAATGGCATGGGACTACGAGGTGATGCAGTCCAGCCAAAACCTGGGCGACGCGCTCTACTTCGACATCCTGGGCAGCCGCAAGCCCGTGCTTTTTGTCGAGGGCGATGACACCCACAGCATCGACTCGAAACTCTACCCCCTCATCTTCCCCGAGTACACAGTCAAGCCCCTGGGCAGCTGCGACAAGGTCATCGAGAGCGTACGCTCGTTCAACGACCTCAAGGGCTTCCACCAGCTGGACAGCCGTGGCATTGTCGACCGCGACCGCCGCAGCGAGGAGGAGGTTGCCTATCTGCGCAAAAAGAACATCCTGGTGCCCGATGTGGCCGAAATCGAGAACATCCTCATGCTCGAGGGGGTGGTGCGTGCTGTGGCGCGCTACCGACGCCGCAACGACAGCGACGTGTTCGCCAAGGTCAAGCGTGCCGTGCTGCAGATGTTTGACCACGAGATCAAGCAACAGGCGCTGCAGCATGTGCGACATCGCGTCAAGCACCAGGTGGAGGTGCGCATCGACATGAAGTTCCGCAACATCAACGCCCTCGAGGAACACATGATCGACTTGGTCAACGAGATTGACCCGCGCAGCATGTATGAGGAATTCTGTCGCGAGTTCCACCTGCTGCACCAGCAGGGCGACTATCATGGCGTGCTGCGCGTGTTCAACCAGAAACAGATCTTGGGCGACAGCAACGTCGCAGCACTGTGTGGCCTCAACAAGAAGGACGACTACATCAAGACCGTGCTCACCATCCTCAAGGGCAACAGCCGCTTTGCACAGGACATTCGCCTGGCCATCAAGCAGTGCTTCGGCCTGAACGACTGAGCCACACAAAAAAATGGTTGTCGGTCATCGGTTTTTAGCTTAACCGATGACCGACAACTGTCTGCAGAAAGACCGGCAACCGCCACCGTCAGGCGGTGAAAGCCTTGGGCAAGGTGATCAGGTCGGGCGACAGAGCCACACGGTAGGGCTTGCCGCGCTGGCCCGCGATGACATACTGCTCAAGCAGCTCGCCATTGAGCACATAGCGGCGGAACGAACGCTTGATCTTGGCAATATACTCGTTGAGGGTGTTGGTCATGGGCGAGCACAGGTTGTCGATGCTCTCGCGCGCCAGGGCCTCGTCGCGGTTGGGCATGACGATGTTGTAGACCTGCTCCAACTCAGCGCGATAGTCGCCAAACTGCTTGAGCACAATGCCCTCGGGGTGACACAGAAACAAGATGTAGATGGCCTTGCACATGGCCGGCATCTCGACCACCAGCTCGTTGTAGTAGGGCAGCACGATGTCCATGTCCTGATTCACCACCAGCGGGCTGGCTTCGCCATTGACAATAACCTTTCCCTGCAGCTTGAGCATCAGCTCGCGAGGGTCGGCGTGATAGGTGGTGATATAGTTGATGATGGCGGCCTGCAGCTCGTCCAGTGCGCGCTGTTGTTGCCGGTCGAGGGTTGAGATCCGGTCGTCTTCTTGCCGGTCGAGCTCGGTCGTGCGGTCGACAATCACCATCTGCTGCGACGCGGCCGCCTTGCAGCTGTCGAAGGTGCGCTTGCGGGGGCGCGCCCCCTGCAGAGCGCGCTTGGCCACCGGCATGGATGCGGGAGCCTCTTCGGCCAACCGGCTGTAGCACACGCCCATGTCGGCGCAGGTTTCGCTTTCAACAAGCGCGGTACCGCCACGGGCATCAATCATCACGTCGCCCACCGTGGTGTCGAGCACGTCGACAATGGCGCGCGTCCAGCGCTCCACGTCATCGACATCAATGCAGTCGAGCGAGGAAAAGCGGAGTGTCGCCCGCGCCTCGCGTCCCATGTTGGCCAGATTGGCACGACGGGCCGTCAAGGTGATCATGCTGCTTGGGCTGTAGCCCTCATGTCGCCACTCCATGCCAGCCAGGGCAGGCACGGTCCGCTCCACGCGGTGCCTGATTGCCTGGACCGCCGAGGGCTGTAGCGGTCCGCTCCAGGTCACTATGCCATATTGCAGTGTGTTTCTTTCCATATTATTATCTAACGGGCAACAACTGTGCCAGAGCAAGGGGTGGTGGCAAAAAAATGCCTTACTTCTATTTTTCATGCCACAAAAGTTTGTAATTTTAGTTTTTTTGCCTATCTTTGCCACAGATTATTGACACTAAATCTTAAATGTTATGAGGAAATCCTTACTTTTGTTTGGTGCCTTGGCATGCATGGGCATCATGGGCCAGGCACAGAATGTCGAGGCCAACTTCTCGTGCGACAAGGCAACTGTCGCCTATTATGAACAGGGATGGGACAGCCAGGACGAGGCTGCCACATGGACCTATGAGTCGACTAGCAGCGAGACGTGGCAGCTGCGCTCCACGCCCACGACCTATGGCGCGACCCCCTTCACCAGCGTCGAGAGCGACAGTCAGTACAGCCTGACACTGAAATATGGCAGCAACCAGCATGAGACAGCCACGTCACCCGTGATCGACATCCGCTCTGGCAGCACGCTCGAGTTCTACTGTTTTGCCAATGCCGGCTATCTCATCTACGGCGCTTGGAAACTTTATGCCATCGAGGGCGAGAACAGCGACCTGCTCATCGATCAGTTCGCATGGGCGCAGGACAACGCCTACGACGGTGCCCGATGGGTCAAGTTTGAGGTTGACCTGAGCGCATACGCCGGCAAGTCGGTGCAGTTCTCGTTTGTCTATGAGGGCGACTACGGCGAGGACGAGGCACTGGACGGCTTCCGTGTGGTGCAAGCCAACGACAATGCCGCCAACATCACCATCAACGAGGGCGAACAGGTGCACTTCAAGGACTTGTCGACGGGCGACATCGTCTACCGCAAGTGGACCTTCTACGGTGGCGACCCCGCCACGTCCAACGAGGCCAATCCTGTTGTGACCTACAACAAGGCTGGAGTTTATTCGGTGCTCCTCGAGGTGGGTGGTGCCGATGACATCGCAATGATTGGCAAGATGATGAACGGCTATGTCATCGTCAAGGGCCAGGCACCCGAGGCCAAAATCGGCATGCCCGACGAGGCCTATCTGTCGCCGTTCCGTGCAGCTTTTGTGCCGGTCAATGTGCCGGTGCAGTTCCGCGACCTCTCGACAGGCCGTCCCACCAGCTGGGCATGGGAGTTCACTGGCACCTATCCGCAGACCTCGGCCGAACAGAACCCCTTTGTCACCTACACCAACAAGGGCACCTATAGCCTGATGCTCACCGCCACCAACGACTTGGGCAGCGACCAGGATGTCATGTTCTATGCCGTGCAGGCCGGTGGCGCACAATACATCTGGAATATCGCGCCCGAGGAGAACAGCGACCTGGCAGCCATCGAGATGGGCTGGTATGGCAACTATGGCGGCACCAACTGGTTGGGAATGCCAGAGTTTGCCGAGCACTTCCAGGCTCCGCTGGCACCGGCACAGATCGACAGCGTGGCGGTCTACTTCGCCAAGACCACCTGTGTCACCACCGATGCCGACATCACCGTCAAGATTGTCGCAGCCGACGAGCAGGGCATGCCCGCACAGGTGCTGGCACAGAGCACGCTCAAGGCATCCGAACTGAAGTATGACGAACAGAACGTGGTCGAGACCATCTGGCATTTTGACCAGCCAGTCAAGGTCGATGGCGAGTTCTTCGTCACCATCGGCGGCTTCCCCAACAACGACGGCGACGACATCGCCATGCTGGTGCACCGCCGCGGAGAGGGACAGAAATGCACCGCTTGGCAGTATGTCCTGGACGATGACGGAGCATGGGGCTATCTCGAGACCGGCCAATGGTATGAGAACGTCGACGACCCCATGTCGTTTGCCATCAGCCCCATCCTGGACTATGAGGTGACCGACCTGACCGCACTGCCCAACACTGTGGCCGACCGCGACCGCCTGGTCAACGTCAATGGCGGCATGATCGAGCTGCAGGGAGCCGAAGCGGTCTACGTCTATGACCTCAACGGCCGACTGGTGCTCACGGCACGTGCCGACGCCAGCCTGAACAGCCTGCCCAGCGGAGCCTATATCGTGCGCGCCCAGGCCGGCGACCGTGTGCAAACCATCAAGGTCATCAAGTGACATGAACACAGGCGAAGATAAACTGCGCGGTGACAATTGGCTGCAACGCGTGTTCTTCTTCTACGTCGACGGCTTCCGTGCCATGACGTTGGGGCGCACACTGTGGCTCATCATTGCCCTGAAGGTGATCATCTTCTTTGTCATCGTGCGGTTTATCTTCTTTCCTGACTTCCTGGCCAGCAAGGCCGACACCGACCAGCTGAAGGCCGACTACGTCCGCCACGAGCTGCTCGACAAGCAACAAGCGGCAAGCAGCGAACAACAAGTCCAAGTATCCCGAGACGCAGTCTCGGGCCAACCGATAACCAACAACAAAAAATGAACGAATTAACCACCCTAGTCGACTGGTCGCGGGCGCAGTTCGCCCTGACGGCCATCTACCACTGGCTCTTTGTTCCGCTCACCCTGGGCCTGGGCGTGATTATCGCCATCATGGAGACCATCTACTACCGCACCCGCGATGTCAAGTGGCTGGCCACCACCAAGTTCTGGATGACGCTGTTTGGCATCAACTTTGCCATCGGTGTGGCCACGGGCATCATCCTGGAGTTTGAGTTCGGCACCAACTGGAGCAACTACAGCTGGTTTGTGGGCGACATCTTCGGCGCCCCGCTGGCCATTGAGGGCATCCTGGCATTCTTCATGGAGTCGACCTTCATTGCTGTGATGTTCTTCGGCTGGAAGAAAGTCAGCCCGCGATTCCACCTGGCCTCAACCTGGCTCACCGCCATCGGCGCGAGCCTGAGCGCACTGTGGATTCTGGTGGCCAATGCCTGGATGCAATATCCCACGGGCTGCGAGTTCAACCCTGCCACGATGCGCAACGAGATGACCTCGTTCTGGGCTGTGGCCTGCTCGCCCATGGCAGTGAACAAGTTTCTGCACACGGTGTTCAGCGCCTGGACGCTGGGAGGCGTGTTTGTCGTGGGCGTGAGCGCATGGATGCTGCTCAAGAAGCGCAATTACGACCACTGCCAACGCAGTCTCAAAGTCGGAGCTTGGGTCGGCGTGGTGGGCATTATCCTCACCAGCATCACCGGCGACACCAGCGCCGTCACCGTGGCCAAGTACCAGCCCATGAAGCTGGCGGCCATGGAGGGTCTCTACAAGGGCGACTTCAAGCAGAGCATCGTCGCGGCCGGCATCCTCAATCCGGCCAAGACGGCGACCAACGACGAGGACCCATTCTTGTTCGACATCTCCATCCCCTACGGCTTGTCGCTGCTGGCCACGCACGACGCCAATGCCTTTGTGCCGGGCATCCAGGACATCATCCAGGGCGTGACCTTCGATGCCAATGGCGACAGCGTCAATACCGTCTCATACGCCGAGCGCATGCGCATCGGCAGGTCGGTGCAGCAGATGATAGCACAATATGATGTGGCACGGCGCGCCGATGACAATGTGGTGGCCGACAGCCTCCACGCCGCCATCAACCGCGACTTCCGCTACTTTGGCTATGCCTACCTCGACACACCCGAAGAGGCGGTCCCCAACGTGCCGCTCACATTCTACACCTTCCACATCATGGTCACCATTGGCGGCTTTCTGGTGGCGTTCTTGCTCCTGGCGCTGCTCTTTGTCTACAAGCCCAAGATTTTGGCGGGTGCCAAGTGGGCGCGGTGGTGGTACTGGCTGTGCCTGCTCGCCATCCCGCTCACCTACATCTGCAGCTGCAGCGGGTGGATTGTGGCCGAGGTGGGACGACAACCGTGGACCATCCAGGACCTGATGCCCAACAAGGTGGCCATCAGCGACCTCAGCGCAAGCTATGTGCAGGTGACATTCTGGATCTTTGCCGTGCTGTTCACCGCACTGCTCATCGCCGACATCAGCATCCTGTGCCGACAGATCTGCAAACGGTCGCAGCAAAATTTGGACGAAGTCTAACCCCTAAAATCTAACCGCAATGGAAACCTATGCCATTCTGCAAAACTACTGGTGGCTCATCATGTCGGTGCTGGGCGCGCTGCTGGTGTTCATGCTCTTTGTCCAGGGCGGACAGTCGATGCTGTTCTATCACCGCGACCCCGAGAGCCGCAACTTGCTCACAGCATCGCTGGGACGCAAGTGGGAACTGACGTTCACCACACTGGTGACCTTTGGAGGAGCGTTCTTTGCATCGTTCCCGCTGTTCTACTCAACCAGCTTCGGCGGAGCCTACTGGCTGTGGATGCTCATCTTGCTGAGCTTTGTCATCCAGGCCGTGAGCTATGAGTACCGTGCCAAGCAGGGCAATGTCTATGGACGCAACTTCTATGACGTGCTGCTGCTCATCAATGGCATCGCAGGCCCAATACTGCTGGGCGTGGCGGTGGCAACGATGTTCTTCGGGGCAGAGTTCACGGTCACCAAGAGCAACATCCTCAATGTCGAGGCATCGGCCATCAGCAACTGGGGGCCACTGCACGGCCTGGAGGCCATCGTCCACTGGCGCAACCTGCTTTTTGGTGTGATGGTCTACTTTCTGGCCGCATCGCTGGCATCGCTCTACTTTATCAATAACATCAATGATGATGCCGTGCGCCAGCGCCAGCGCAAGTTGCTCAGCTTCAACGGGCCCGCCTTTGTGGTCTGCTTCCTGATTGTCGTGGCGCTGCTGCTCACTGCCAGCGGCGTGGCCGTCGACGAGAAGGGCAACGCACAGTGGGTCGACAACAAATACCTCACCAACTACCTGCACCTGTGGTGGGCCCTGCTGACCCTGCTGGCAGGGGTGGCACTGGTGCTCTACGGGCTGGTGCGCACGCTGATGCGACCGGCCTATCACAAGGGCATCTGGCCAACGGGCATCGGCACGGTGCTGGTGGTCCTCTCGCTATTCTGGGTGCTGGGCTATAACGGAACGGCCTACTATCCATCGCTGCTCGACGTGCAGTCGTCACTCACCATCCGCAACAGCTCGAGCAGCGAGTTCACACTCACTGCCATGAGTGTGGTGAGCGTGCTTGTCCCCTTCGTGCTGGCCTATATCGCCTATTGCTGGCGGGCGATGGACCACGACAAGATCACACGCGACGAGCTGGCCGACAACGTCCACTAGCAATCGACAATGTGACGACAAAATGGCGCAGGGCCGAGTCTAGCCGACTCGGCCCTGCGTAGTGTTGCCACGGGCCAGCTCACCTTTCAGCGCTCCTCGCTCAACGGCCGGCACACGACAAAAAGCGTTAAGCTACTTGTCGCTTAACGCCCTTGCGGGTAGCCCATAGCAGAATCGAACTGCTCTTTCAAGAATGAAAATCTTGCGTCCTAGCCGATAGACGAATGGGCCGCTCGTCTGGATGTGCCAGCCCTACGGGGGACTTAGGCCTCCAGCTTATTGACGTGCTTGGCCAACTTCGACTTGAGGTTGGCGGCCTTGTTCTTGCTGATGACGTTCTTGCCTGCCAGCTTGTCGAGCATCGCGGTCACGCGCTTGTATGCCTCGGCTGCAACAGCCTTGTCGGTCTCCTTGCGCAGGTTGCGAACGGCGTTGCGCATGGTCTTGGCATAGTAACGGTTGCGCAGGCGGCGAGTCTCGGCCTGGCGAATTCTCTTAATTGCTGATTTATGGTTTGCCATAATTCTTTTAAGTAATTTCTTGTTGGTTGTTATTGTTGTGAATTTGTAGCCCATAGCAGAATCGAACTGCTCTTTCAAGAATGAAAATCTTGCGTCCTAGCCGATAGACGAATGGGCCATAAAAATTATGCCGCCAAAAAAGCGGTGCAAAGTTACAACCGTTTTTTCAATTGGCAAAATTTTTTGCCCCGAAAACCCAGATTTCACCTTTTTTTGCCGATTTATGCACTGCAATAGCCCAAAATTCAGTACCTTTGCATCTTTAGCAACTCTCATTTGACAATTTGGTGTACGACAAAATTCAGGGCGTGGTGCTCAACACCATCAAGTATAGCGACAAGCACAACATTGTGCACGTCTACACGCGGCAGCGAGGGCTCATGGCGTTCGCTGTGCCGCAGGGCAGGACACCGGCGGCACGGCAACGCAATGCCATGCTCATGCCACTGTCGCTCATCGATGCAGAGGCTCGCGTCGCCCACGGACGTGAGCTGGCAACACTGCGCGACCTGCGACGCAATGTCGCGCTCAACGCCATCTACGCCGACCCTGTCAAGAGCGCAGTGGCAATGTATGTCAGCGAGTTGCTCACCCATGCCATCCAAGAGCGAGAGCAGAATCAGATGCTCTATGACTACATCGAACAGTGTGTCATGATTCTGGAGAGCGCGACAAGCGGGGTGGCAAATTTCCACATCTGCTTTACCTATCATCTGGGCATATTGCTTGGCATCCAGCCCGACACCGGCACATGGCATGAGGGATGGTGGTTCGACATGACCGACGGAGTGTTCCGGCCCGGCCCGTCGGGAGGCGGACACTGGCTTCGGCCCGACGAGGCACGCGTCATCTGGCTGCTCTCGCGCATGACCTTTGCCAACATGCACCTGTTTCGCTTTGAACGCACCCAGCGCAACCGTGTGCTCGATGTCATGCTAGCCTACTACCGTCTGCACAACTCCACACTGGGCACTCTGCGCTCGCCTGAGGTGCTCAAGCAACTGTTTGTCTGACAACGGATATTAGTCCTTTGTTGCCATGGCTCAGGACATCGTTGACACTTTTGTATCACAACATCGTTGACGCTGTGTGCCGTGTTGCCAGTACGGCTTTACCCCATTACTACAATACTATATTAGAAACATGGGGTTATTATGCTTGGGTCATCAACCTCGATGTCACCCTCATAGACCTGCGTGGCCGGCCCGGTGAGCAGTACATGATCGTCGCTCTCGCGCCAGTGGATGTCGAGCATGCCACCGTCCATGATGACGGTGGTGCGGCGATCAGCACGGCCCGTGAGCGCTGCGGCGACAGCTGTGGCACAGGCCCCGGTGCCGCACGCCATAGTGATGCCGCTGCCGCGTTCCCACACGCGCATCCTGATGCCCAGCCGACTCGGCTGCGCAAACTCGATGTTGCATCGCTCGGGGAAACTGGGATTCCGCTCAAACTGCGCGCCCCAGTAGGCCACATCGACATCGCTCAGGTTGCTGACAAAAATCACATAGTGCGGATTGCCCATCGACACAAACACACCCTCGTGCAGATTGTATATCGTGTCGCGGCGGTACAGGCGCTCATCGGCCAGCACCGGTGCCAGCATGTCGACCGTCACGTTGCGCACCACGCCGTCGGCCACGTCCAGGTCAAGCGTCTTGACACCCGATGCTGTGAGCAGGCGCAGGTGGGTGAGCCGCGTCATGCCCCGCTCGTAGACATACTTGCCAATGCAACGGCTGGCGTTGCCACACATCAGCCCCTCGCTACCATCGGCATTGAAGATGCGCATCGTGAAGTCGGCCTTGATGCCGTCGCCACGGCCTATCAGCACCAGCCCGTCGCTGCCGATGCCCAGGTGAGGCTTACTCCAGGCGATGGCCAACGCCGAGGGGTCGGCGATGTGATATTTCGTGGTGTCGACAAAGATGTAGTCGTTGCCCACGCCGTGCATCTTGACAAAATGTATCTTACTCATCTTTTATCTAATTGAGAATTTAGCGGTTCGATTGTTGAGCCAACACATTCGGCTGGTTGCAAAGTCCATATTTATATAGGGTGCAAAGTTACACAACCTTTTTAGAATTATGCAAAGATTTTACAAAAAATTAAAAAAACTTCCATATTTTCACGCTGAAGTCTAAAAAAATTAGGGAATAGCACCAAAAATTTTGTATATTTTGCAAGATTTAAACATTTAATCTGGAGAGAAAACAGGTTGATTATGACAAAAAGCACTACTTTTGCCGCAATTTTACAATAGAAAATTCACATCTATTATGGCAAAGTATAATTTTGACCAATGCATTGACCGACGGGGCACGCAATGCAAAAAAATCGAAGTGCTCAAACAAGAATATGGACGAGACGACCTGCTGCCACTATGGATAGCCGACATGGACTTCGCCGTCTGCCCCGAGATCACCGAGGCGCTGGTGCGCCGCCTCGCCGACCATCCCATCTATGGCTACACCTGCACCTACGATGCCTACTGGCAGTCGATTATCGACTGGCAGCGGCACCGCAACAACTTCTGCTTCACCCAGGACGAGGTGACTTTTGTGGCTGGCATCGTCACCGGATTTGGACTGGCGGTGAACTTCTTCACTCAGCCGGGCGACAAGATTGTCATCCAGCAGCCGGTCTACTATCCGTTCAAGGATGTGATTGCCGGAAATGGACGAGTCATGATCGACAACCCGCTGCTGCCGGAACAGGACGGACTCTATCGCATGGACCTCGAGGGGCTGGAGCGCATCTTTGAGCATGAGCGGCCGCGCATGATGGTGGTGTGCAACCCACACAACCCAGCGGGCATCGCCTGGACACCCGACGTCCTGCGAGAGGTGGCGCGCATGGCCCACAAGCATGGCGTCATCATCTTCTCGGACGAGATTTTTGGCGACCTGATGCTCTATGGCCACAAGCACACGCCCATGGCTACTGTCAGCGACGAGGCGGCTGCGGTGACCGTTACCTGCGGCGCGCCCAGCAAGACATTCAACATCGCCGGCCTCAAGAGCTCGTGGTGTGTGGTGAAGAATCCCGCGCTGCGCGAGCCGTTCTTCCGCTGGATTGAGACCAACGAGCTGTGCAATGCCAACATGGTGTCGATCATCGCCACCGAGGCAGCCTACCGTCATGGCGAACAGTGGCTAGAGGAGTGCCTGCACTATATCGAGGGGAATGTCGACCTTGTCATCGACTACTGTCGCAAGCACCTGCCGGGCATCGTCCCGGTCAAGCCACAAGCGGGATTCTTGCTGTGGCTCGACTGCACCGGGCTGGGACTGGACCACGACCAGGTGGTCGACCTGTTCCGCAATCGTGCAAGGTTGGCCATGAACGAAGGCTCGATGTTCGGCCCGGCCGGACGCTGCCACATGCGTTTCAACATGGGCAGCCCGCGCTCGGTCATCGAGCAGGCGATGCACCAGCTTGATGCCGCACTCTGAGCCCACATAAAGGATAGGGAACCAGAAAATGCAACATTAGGGACGGTTCTTTTTGACGCATTTTTCTCAATTATGCAACAAAAAGAACCGTCCCTTTTGACGCATTTTTCTCAATTATGCATCCCTATTGCGGTTGTCATACCACCCCCAACCGCTCCTATCTTATCTTAGGAGGGGAGCTGGTTAGCAACTCTGACGTTCAACCCCACCCCTCCCTTTTGTGAAAGGTGAGGGGTGGAGTCAGACCAACAAATTAATCTAATTCTGCTCAGTCACCAACGATGCGATGATAAAATCTCGCGCTGCTGACCGCAGCCAGTTTCTCCAGCTGACGATTGCGCGGCACGCCGCATTCCAACATCGTGCATTGAATTATGGCTACTACCAGCAAGCATTTTGCGGAACATGAATCAAATAATATTCGAGCATTTATTTTGTGTCAGCAATTTTTTGTGTAATTTTGCAGCCGTTACAAGTCTGCCACATTAGTGTGCCGTCTTAACTTCTTAACTTCTTGACAATATAACCACTTAACTGCAAAATATACAATGTATGACCCCAAGTCAGCGCACGCCGAGGAGTTTATCGACGATGCCGAAATACTTGAAACCCTGGATTACGCTGCACGCAACCGCAGCAATCGAGCCCTGATTGAGGAGATTATCAACAAGGCCGCGCAATGCCACGGTCTGACACACCGCGAGGCCGCCGTACTGCTCGAGTGCGACCAGCCCGACCTGGTCGAGCAATATATGCAGCTGGCGCGCCAGCTCAAGCAGCGCCTGTATGGCAACCGCATCGTGCTCTTTGCCCCGCTCTACCTGTCGAACTACTGTGTGAACGGATGCGTCTACTGCCCCTACCACGGCAAGAACCACACCATCCCGCGCAAAAAGCTCACACAGGACGAGATACGCCAGGAGGTAATCGCCCTGCAGAAGATGGGACACAAACGCCTGGCCGTCGAGGCGGGCGAACACCCGGTCTACAACCCGCTTGACTATATCATCGAGTCGATCAAGACCATCTATGACACACACGAGGGCAATGGCGCCATCCGCCGTGTCAACGTCAACATCGCCGCCACCGATGTCGACAGCTACCGCCGCCTGCATGAGGCCGGCATCGGCACTTACATCCTGTTTCAGGAGACCTACAACAAAGCCAACTACGAGGCACTGCACCCCACAGGCCCCAAGAGCAACTATTGCTACCACACCGAGGCCATGGACCGCGCCATGCAGGGCGGCTGCGACGATGTGGGCATCGGCGTGCTCTATGGCCTGACCACCTATCGCTATGACATGGTGGGACTGCTGATGCACGCCGAGCACCTCGAGGCACGCTTCGGTGTCGGGCCACACACAATCAGTGTGCCGCGCATCTGCCCGGCCGACGACATCTCGCTCGATGACTTCCCCGATGTGCTGCCCGACGAAATCTTCTGCCGCATCGTGGCCATCATCCGCCTGTCGGCACCCTACACGGGCATGATCATCTCGACCCGAGAGAGCAAGCGAGTGCGCGAACGCGTGCTCGAGCTGGGCATATCGCAGATCAGCGGCGGCTCACGCACCAGTGTGGGCGGCTACACCACCGAGGAGCGCCACGACGAGACGGCACAGTTCGACGTGAGCGACCAGCGCACACTCGACGAGGTCATCGCCTGGCTGCTCGACATCGACATGATGCCCAGCTTCTGCACCGCCTGCTACCGAGAGGGGCGCACCGGCGACCGCTTCATGACACTGGTCAAGGCCGGAAAGATCAGCCACTGCTGCACGCCCAACGCCATGCTCACACTCAAGGAGTATCTTGAGGACTATGCATCGCCCGCCACAAGGCAGAAGGGCGAGGCCATGATTGCCCGTGAGCTGCAGTTGCTGCCCAACGAACGCATCCGCGACCTGGCCGCGCGCCGCCTCAACGACATTGCCAATGGACAGCGCGACTTCAGGTTTTAACGCCACACCACAAGGCTCACGGCTGCACATCGCCATCTATGGCCGACGCAACGCGGGTAAGTCGAGCCTGATCAATGCCCTGGCAGGCAGGCAGGTGTCGATTGTGGCCGATGTGGCCGGCACCACCACCGACCCCGTGCAGCGGGCCATCGAGATTCAACCCATCGGGCCCTGTCTGCTCATCGACACTGCAGGCTACGACGATGACGGCATCGTGGGCACCCTGCGGCGTGAGCGCACGCGCAAGGTGCTCGACCAGACCGATGTGGCTGTGCTGGTGCTTAGTGGCGAGGCCGAAGCCATCGACAAGGAGTGGATTGAGCAAATCAGACGGCATGAGGTGCCGATCATCGTGGTGCTCAACAAGATGGACCTATTCTCGTCAGCCCAGGACGTGGCCGAGCGCATCGAGCGGCAGATTGGCATCATGCCCATGCCAGTGAGCGCGCTCACTGGCCATGGTGTGAATGCCCTGCGCAATGCCATCGCACAAACCGCACAGCAGGCCGCCGACGAGCGGTCGATCACCGGCGAACATGTGCAGCCCGGTGACTCGGTGCTGCTGGTCATGCCGCAGGACCGCCAGGCTCCAAAGGGACGCCTCATCCTGCCGCAGGTGCAGACCATCCGCGACCTGCTGGACAACGGCTGCACCATCACCTGCTGCACGCCCGACCAGATGGAGCACTCGCTGGCCACCCTGCGCCAGCCGCCGGCGCTCATCATCACCGACTCGCAGGTGTTTGAGCTGGTGCATCGGCTCAAGCCGGCACAGAGCAGGCTCACGTCGTTCTCCATCCTGATGGCCGCCTGGAAGGGCGACCTCAACGCCATGATTGAGGGTGCGCAGGCCATCGACCGGCTCACGCCGCAGTCGCGCGTGCTCATTGCCGAGGCTTGTGCCCATGCCCCGCTGACCGAGGACATCGGCCGCGAGAAGATTCCGGCGCTGCTACGCAAGCGCGTCGGCAAGGAGCTGATGGTCGATGTGGTGGCCGGGCGCGACTTCCCGGCCGACCTGCGCTCCTACGACCTGGTCATCCATTGCGGGGCCTGCATGTTCAATCGCCGTTACATGTTGTCGCGCATCCGCCAGGCCAAGGAGCAAGGTGTCCCCATCACCAACTATGGCGTGGCCATCGCTCACCTCAAGGGCATCCTGCAGTCAATCCTGAACGCATAAGCAACCGTTCAGCGACCACCCGTCACCCCTCCCCTGGCAGGAGAGGGTGACGGGTGGAGTCACACCAGCAAATTTCAGACAGAAGAACAAAAGACTTTCGCGAGGACTTCGCGGCAAAAAACTTTCGCGAGGACTTCGCGAGAACTTCGCGGTAAAAAGATGCCTCGTGTCCCGGACTAGTCGTTGTCGGCCGAGCTCTTGTTGGTCTTCGCGTTGCTTGGCAAAGCGAGATGGCTTGGGCTGTTCATGGCTGAAAAAGTTGGTCGCTCCACAGACGGACAAGAAAGTCAAGAGCAGGCCATATCTCAATGCCCTCAACGAGTCGCGGAAAAACTTCCTGCGAGACCACATATTGTTTCACTCCTGGATGCTCCTCAGCAAACGCATGGAGACCCTTGAGCTGATTGCGCCGCACCTCGACCGAAGATTTAATCTCAATCGCCACCTGTGCATCACCGATGACACAATCCACCTCGATGCCGCTTGAGGTGCGCCAGTATGAGAGTTGTTTGCGAGAATGCCGATAAGTGAGATAGGCACGCAGTTCTTGTATTATGAAATGTTCAAAAGCATGTCCATAATCATTTGAGTCTCGATTCAATGGGGTGCGGTTGAGCAGATAGTTGGCAATCCCCACATCGAAATAATAGAACTTGGGAGCCTGTATAACCCTTCGTCTTGTTGTGTGTACATAGGCCGGCAGCATGAAGCCGAACATCGTCTCCTGCAAAATGCCGAAATACTCTTTGACGGTCTTGGCCGACACACCACACTCGGCGGCAATGTTGGTATAATTGACTATCTCGGTGTCGGTCAAAGCCGCAACTTCAAGAAAGCGTGTGAAAGCAGCAAGGTTTCGTAAAATGGATTCAGCGACAATCTCCTGCTGGATGTAGTCATCAATATAGGCTTGCAAGCGGCGAGTGGGATTTTTGGCCAAATAATGTGGCGGAATTGTGCCGTAGTTCAATGCACGTTCAAGGTTAAAATTATCAATCTCGGCACTGACCAGTGGACACAGTGCCGTTCGCAAGGCGCGTCCACCCAACAGATTGGCACCGCTTCGGCGTAATTTCCGGGCGCTCGAGCCACTCAGGATGAAGCGCAACCCCTTGTTCTCAATTAGCCAATGAACTTCATCGAGCAATGCCGGCACTTTCTGAACCTCGTCAATAATCACGATAGTTCCTTCGGGCAGAAGTTCGGTCTGCTCACGCAACAGCCATGGGCTACGCATCAATGCACGGCACAGCGCCGAATTGAGCAGGTCGTAGTAGCGTGCTTTGGGAAAGAGCGATTTGAGCAGAGTGCTTTTGCCCGTCTGTCGTGCCCCCCAAAGAAAAAGGCTGCTCTCTTTAATCTCGTCTAGTGTGACAATACGCCGATACATAATCTCGTTGCTTAATTTGGCTGCAAAGTTATCACTTTTTTATTTTTCTGAAAAAATTTTGACTCAAAAAGTTTTATCGAACTACATATCAATGTGTTATTGCTTGCAAATCTGAAGTTGTACTCCCGATTTACACCACAAATCCGAAGTTGCGCTCCCGATTTGCGGCCATTTTTAATCGGCCACTCCCTTTGGCTCTTTCTAACTCAAGGGCACTGAAAAGTCGTTGAGCGACATTGCGGGCGACCCCAAAACACTCGGCGCGACAAAATTAGGTGACACAATGAGCCATCAGTCGTTGTCGGCCGAGCTCTTGTTGGTCTTTTTGTTGCGCTGCTGTGTCGAGTGCACATTGGCACGGGTGCGCGTGGGCAAGTTTTGCGTCTGGCTCTGCTGCTTCTGCTGCTGCAGTTTGCTCTGCTGTTCCTGCTTCTTCTGCTGGCTTTCAGACTGCTGCTTGGCCTGTTGCTCCTTGGCCTGCTTGGCTCGCTGCTGACGCTCTTGCTGGCGCTGGGCGGCCTCTTGGGCTTCCTCCTGGCGCTTGGCCGCCTCTTGCTGCTCCTTCAGCTTCTGCTCGGCGGCGCGCTTCTGCAGCTCGCGCTGGTGCTCCTGCTCCTTGGCGTTCTGCTCCTGTTTCTTCTTCAGCTCCTTCTCGCGCTGTTTCTGCTCTTTCTCGCGCTGTTTGCGATCTTGCTCAGCTTTCTTTTTGGCCTCTTCTTGCGCCAGCTTCTGGGCGCGCTCGCGGGCCTTCCGCTCCTTCTCCTGCTGCTTTTTCAGCTCCTTCTCTTGCTGTTTGGACATCGCCGGGGCCTCCTTGACCTTGACGCCGATGGGTTTCTCGACATTCTTGTCAACAAGGTCGGTGTTGGTGCGCCGCTTCTGGCCGATGCGCTGGCCGCGAATCATGATGTCACTCAACGAACGCCCCTTGTTGAAGCAGCTCAGGTCAACATTGGTGCTGATGCCACGGATGCGGCCCCGCTCGCTGAACTGCCACATCACCCAGTCGTTTCCGCTCTTGAGAGTGGGCTGGCTGGTGCTGTAGCGCGCTATGAACAGCGGATAGACGTTGAACGCGCGACCCAGGATGTTGTCATAAAACGAGCTGCTGGTGTAGATGAGCGGGCGGCAACCATAATGCTCCTCAATCAGGTCACAGAACAGCTTGACCGAGTCGCGCATCTGCTGGTTGCTCCACCCCTGACGCACCTCGACGTCAAGCACGGGCAGCAGGTCCTGCTCGGCCTTCTTGACCACACGCTTGAAGTTCTCAAACTGTGCGCGGATGCGGCTGCCGGTGCGCAGAAAGTGATAGCTGCCCACCTTGATGCCATACTTGCGGGCGTTCTCCAGGTTATAGCGATAAAGGTTGCTCACGTATGTGGCACCCTCGGTGGCCTTGATATAGACATACTTGACGTCCTTGTCCTTGGCAACCTCCTCCCAGTCGATGCGCTTCTGGTGGTCGCTCACGTCGATGCCGTCGTAGTGGCGGCGCTCGCGGGTGTCAACCTTCTGCACATGCTTGGCATCATCGTCGTCATCATTCTCGTCGTCATCATTTTCATTGTCTGCCGGTGCGCACGACACAACTGCCGTGGCCGCCAGCGATGGGTGCGGCAGTGCTGCGGCCAACTGAAAAGTGGCGCAGATCATTGTCAAAATCAGTAGGTAAATATGTCGGTGCATGAATGATTTCATTGGTTTAGTGCCGACAAAGTTACTAAATTTATCATGAATTTCCGCAATATGCAAGCAAAATTCAGCCCTTTTACAACTTTTTAGTATTTTCAGGTTCACTAGAATCAACTCAGCGATTGCGCCACCGGCAGTTCCCCCCTCTTAAGTTAGATAGGGTTAGGGGGAGTGCGTCTGCCAGCATATCAACATTGGCTGTACCGAAAGCAGCTGAATACATCATATCACCCAACCCCACTCCTTCCCTGACCGAGAGAGTCTTAGGAGGGGAGCTGGTTACCAACTCTGACAACTGACACACAACCTAGCACAATCGCTGAGCAGACCCACCCCTTCTTGCCTCCAATGTTAATAATGTATTAAAACTGGTGCAGAAATACTCATCAACACCGCAACATTTTGGCCAATTGCGCTTGAAAGGTTACCTTTGCACAAATTATCTATTGACACACAGACACCCCAACCGACACAACGATGAGAACAAAAATAATCAAGGCTGCGGCATGGATGGCCGTAGCCTGCCTGACACTGATTGCGGCGTGCGACATCGCCGTCAGGGCAACGGCACACGGCCGGACATACGACAACGTCAGCGACATCCCGCACAACCGCGTGGGGCTATTGCTGGGCACCAGCTCCACCACCCCGCGCGGCACACACAATTACTATTACACCCACCGCATCAACGCTGCGGCCGAGCTGTTCCATGCCGGCAAGATCGACTATCTGCTCATCAGCGGCGACAACTCGTCGAAGCACTACGACGAGCCCACCATGATGCGCGACTCGCTGCTGCTGCACGGAGTGCCGGCCGACCGCATCGTGCTCGACTATGCCGGATTCCGCACCCTTGACTCGGTGATCCGCGCCAAGGAGGTGTTCGGACAGAGCTCGTTCACCATCATCTCGCAGAAGTTTCACAACGAGCGTGCCCTGGTGCAGGCCCGCCACTATGGCATCGACGCCATCGCCTACAACGCCGACGACGTCATCCTGGGCTATCCGTGGCTCAAAGTGCAGTGCCGCGAGCGCCTGGCCCGCGTCAAGCTCTACCTCGACCTGCTCACCGGCAAGCAACCCAAGTTCCTCGGCGAGAAAGTCAACATATAACCCCCTTTGAGAAAGCCCCGTTTTTTAAGATATAAGAACACAAGAACATAAAACCTTCGCGGTTAAAAAAGACACAAGGACATAAGAACATTAAAATTTCGCGTTATTTTCGCGGCCAAGAAGCCACCCTGCTTCGCGGTTTTTTACGACATAAGAACATAAGAACATAAATATATTCGCGGGAGTGGCTCCTGTTCGGTCGCGAGCTAAAGTTCGCATGATTCGCGGTTTTAAATTTTAACGCGAAGCAAATTTATTGTTTTGCACGATATCAGCCCAAACCGTGCTAAAACTCGAATTTTTTGTGAGTTTTAGCACGGTTTCGCGATTTCCCCTCCCCTTTCGCAAAGGGGAGGGGTTGGGGTGGGGTTTGGGCGCAGACACCCAACTCCCATTCTAAGACCCCCTCCCTTCCGCCGCAAGCGGCACCCTCTTCGGACAGGGAAGAGATCTTTAGTTAGAACCGGCTGAACGATTTTTTTGAATTATAGATTTTTATCTTACTGATTATGATATGTATCTATTCAGCGATTATACTTGCTGACTGTCAGCTGGTTGCAAGAGTAGGCAACCAGTTTTTCCTTCATAAATGCACATAACATAATTCATAATGCAGCGCGTCTGCGGTCTGCTCCCTTGTCATTATTGCCAACAGTAAGCCCGAAGGGCTGGCAGACCCCAGGCCGGGGTGTAGCGACAGCGCAACCCCGGTATAGATGCCCGCCCGCCATCCAAGCCCTGAAAGGGCGGCAGACACCCAAGCGCCCCCCCATGCGCATGTCGCAATTCCATCTAGGTATCACAATCGCTGAATAGTTACTATGATATATATTTAGAATATCAATTTATAGAATTCAGTTCTTGTGCCTTAAATTTTCCTCCCAATAGATTCCGAGACAACCACACCCACCTGCTGCAAGCCTTGCAGTAGTCTATAGATGACTAGCTGCAAGCATATTACTGAACTTGCGAAACATGAATAGATACTTTTTATCACTAAAATTTGACCATAAAAGAAAATATATCTAACTTTGCCACATAAAAAACGAACCGAATGGCAAATAGCATTCAAGACAAATTGGAATGGACCATAATTCTCATCCATGAGTTTGGGAAAAAGCATGGCCTGACCTTGAAACAGGCGTTCAATTACCTACGCCGTTACAAGGGCATTGATTTCATCGACCGAAATTACAGCTATGTTCACACACAGTCATTTCAGTCGATGGTACTAGATATGACCGAATATTGCCATAATATGGGAGGAGGACTAGTATGATTCTGTATCATGGTACAAATCAATCATTCGATAAGATTGACCTCATGAAATCAAAGCCTAACAAGGACTTTGGGACTGGGTTTTACTTGTCACCATATTATGGGCAAGCCATGGAAATGGCAAAGGTAAAATGTGAACAATTAAGCAGCGGCGCTCCAATTGTTATGACTTTCGAAATTAAAGAAGATGATTTAGCGAGCCTGAAAGTTCTGCGATTTGATGATTATACTGAAGAATGGGCTTAGTTTATTTTGCTTAACCGCAACAATCCAGACATAAAGCCCGTTCATGACTATGATGTGGTGATTGGCCCAATTGCCAATGACAGGGTTGGAGTTCAGTTGTGGAAATACGAGAACCAAATGATAGATTTGCCAACATTGGTTAGCAACCTTAGGTTCATGAAAGGCATTACTTTTCAATATTTTTTTGGCACGGAAAATGCCATAAACATGTTAAAGAAGTTATGAGCGAACAAGCGCAAATGAAGTTGGACATGGTTACAAAACTTGCCATGTTGCTGATAGAAAAAGACTCAAAATTGGATATAGAGTCGGCATTGGACATTGTATTGAACTCCGACACTTACCAAAAGATTCTTGACGAAAAGACACATCTATACTACCAAAGTCCTCGCTATGTGTTGTCGTTCCTTGATGCAGAACTAAAAAACGGCAAAATAGCCTAAACTCAATAAAGACATTTTTTAAGGAATTGCATCTGCTGCAAGCCTTGCAATTTGCAACTGTTGCTACAAGTCTGTACTTTTGCCGCAAATTTTATCACATTTTTGTAGCCCGTTGCAAATAATCCGATAAAATTCGCTACCTTTGCATCGGTGAAGGGTTCGCGCCCTCATCGCTGCGCCACGCTGACCGCCCCAGAATGGGCATAATGCTTGGGGCAAGACATATCTGACAAAAGCGTAAAGCTTTATCCTTTCGACGAAAATCGCCAATTTTCAACATTTTGCAAAGGATAAGCAGACACGCTCTTGCGCTGCTATATCCGTTTGCGGCTCAGTCCACAAGCCAGATATAC
>Ga0256404_1004429_pt1 | contig 26636 bp, 12 predicted proteins | sample RumenRJG_01DNA_FD_185990 | JGI IMG/M metagenome (GOLD analysis project Ga0256404, IMG submission 185990) | Bovine rumen microbial communities from Lethbridge, Alberta, Canada - RJG_01 | ecosystem: Host-associated > Mammals > Digestive system > Stomach > Rumen | place: Canada: Alberta | collected...
CGCTGCGTCCCACCACCTGGCCGAAGAGCGGACGCCGTCCCTCCGTGACCATCGTCACCATATACATCCGCCGCTCCGTGTAGTCGTGCCCCACACAGCGCCGTAGCATAGAGGGCTTCCGCTCACCGGCGAAAGCCCTCCTCTTCTCATATTTTTCTTCTTCCGTCATCACTTCTCAAATCTTGATGAGTTCCGAACGAGCGTCGAATCCTCGGAAAGCCATCGTCACTTTCTGAGAATCATGTTCACCAGTGCCGTGACGTCAGCAATCGTGCGCTTGCCGTCCCCGTTCACGTCAGCCGCCTTGAAGTCGTAGTCGTTGCTGTCGCCTTCCGTGGCCTTGCCAAGGATGATGTTCACCAGTGCCGTCACGTCGGCAATGGTGACTTCTTCGTCACCGTTGACGTCGCCGAGGAGGGTCGTCTCTGCCTCAAACGGCAGCACCAGCTCGGCCGAACCCGTGTACTCCAGCCATGCCTTGTTCGCCGGCATCGCAGTACCCGTTGCCTTCACGAATCCCAGCTTGCCAGAGGCCGTGATCCCCACGACGTACATTGCATCGGTGCGAGCGGTGTAGTTGTTGGCGTTGAAGGAACCCTTGTTTGTACCAGCCGTAGTATCATAGTAAACGTTACCATCTTGATTGCAGAAATAAGCTCCTTTCAGTAGATTAGAACCTGTATATGCTGAAGCCATATCGGTTCGAGGAGATCCTACGGGGATCAATTGGCAAGCCGCCGCGTTATTCGAGATACACTCTAACAGAACAGGAGTTCCAGCTGGAACCTTTCCTCCCTGCTTAGCAACTTCCGTCAATTCCAACATACCATCATTGCCAATGGCTGTTATGGAATAAGCCTTCTGCACGTCTCCGCTCAGTTGGAATTCAAACGGCACATACAACGTTGTGTAGAACTTACCTCCAAACTCCACTTCTGGCTGCACATTGAAATGAGTCACAGGCTCTATATACCACTTCGCATTCTGAGCTGAATTAGATTCGTTGACATTAAACGTCCCTGCATCATCCACGAAGTACATGTTGGTGAGAGTTTTTTGCATATCCACTGACATACCGGCAACTTTCGTCACGTTGCCCGTAAGAGGAATCTTGGCTGTGTATAGTGTGCTGGTTCCGCTTCCACTGCTATTTTCTATCGTCACATATAGATTACTAAACTCAACGGTTATGTTACTTGTCTCATATTTACCAGTAGTCAGAGCCGTCATGCTAATACCTTGCCCTATAAGATTATACTCCTTGTTGCTTGTGTTAGCAGGATAGCGTTTAGCTGCATAAATCACCGAAGCAGGATCAATAACATCTGCATCCTTCACCATATGAATATCTGTTCTCAGGAAAGCTCTGGCACAAGATAAACACCTCGCCACACCATCTTCCTTGAAAGTCACATTACCAAATAGAATGGAAAGAGGATTGCTTGTATCCACCAGATTGCTACCACCACCACAAGCCTTTCCGATGATTTCCTGATAATCAAACTTATCATTCGTCAGACTAATGTAGTTTTCAGTGTTTTCAGCATTGCGGAAACGATAATACCCCGTGCCGTTCAGCTGGGCATTCATAGGCAGGCAGCACACTGCGAGCAGTGCCACTGCCGCCATCCTTGTCATGTAGTTTTGTTTCATATAGGTTTTCTTGTTAACATTTTTTCTGTGGGTTACTCTGTCAAATGCTCTATGAAATAATCGATTGCATTTTTCAATGGCGAAAGTTCATTGGTAACAATCCAACATATCTGATCTGCATCAACATCAAAATAGTGATGAGAAATAATATCACGCAAGCCTTTTACTTGTTTCCAAGGTATTGCCGGATACATAGGAAGCAAGTCTCCATGAGTAACCTTGTCAAGATTTTTAAGACTCTCGCCAATCGCAATAAGCAGCATGCATGTAGCATCAAGCAAAATCACACCAGTCTCACTGCCAAGGAAATCATCAACAGACTGGACATCCTTAGTCCTTTCCTGAAGTTTTTCTATCGCAGAGCGTATGTCCTCAAGAATGTCAAGGGCAAGTTCTTTTTCCTCAGAAGATAGTAATTCCATGTTGATCAATTCTTTTTCTCAAACGAGGGTTTAAGTTTTGGTGGTTTCTGACAATATCAACAGGACATCCGGTCTTTTCTTCCAAATACTCTTTGGCCTGCATCAGCAAAAAAGGATTAGGAGTCTTGGTATCTACAAAAACATCGACATCACTGTTTTGGCCATGTTTGCCTACTGCTGTTGAACCAAACAACCGCAGTGAAACGATGCCAAAGTCCTCCTGCAAAGTTTCCTTGCAAGAAGCCAGTATAGCCATGTATTGCTCTTTACTCATCTTATTACAAAAAATCTTATTTCGGCTACAAATATAAAAACTTTTCTCTAATAAAACAAATCCTTGTCACAAAAAAAAACCTTTTAAGAAAAAGTCCCCTCCTCGTGAAAGAAGGGGACTTTTCGTTTTTCGTTCCTCCCTAAGGGAAGTTAGGAGTTTCTTACTTGCCCAGGATGATGTTCACCAAAGCAGTGACGTCGGCAATCGTGATGTCCTCGTCGGCATTCACGTGGGCAGCCTCGAAGTCGTAGTTGTGGGTGTCGCCTTCCGTGGCCTTGCCCAGGATGATGTTCACCAGCGCCGTCACGTCGGCAACCGAAACCTTTCCGTCGCGGTTCACGTCACCCTTCAACGTCAGCAGGATAGGATTAAAATCTTCACTGAACATGAACACTTCATTGCCCACAAGATTCTTGTCGCAGTTCGAATAGAAGCCAAGGCCCTTCTCACCATTTGTGAGCACCTTAATCTTACCATTCATGAATGCTTCCTTGAAGTCTCCCTCCTTTGTAGGTACTGACAATCCGAAGAAGTACTTGTTATTCACCGTGCCGGAATTCTTGAGCTTCAAGTATTCATATTTCTCACCGAGCGAGCTACTCAATTTAGTCAGCAAGGCGAAGATTGTCTCCAGTTGCGGTGTATTGATCTTATACTTATTGATAAGCCAGTCATTACCCTTCAACTCATTGGCCACAGCAGCGCCGTCCGTAGTGCTCAGCAAGAGAGTCTTGGTCAGGTTCTCCACGTCAGTAGACATCAGCAGTACAGGAGTCTGAGCGGGAACAACACCCGTAATCTCCTTCGTCACTGCGACACCTGCATCAGACACACTCTCCACCTTCAGGGCCTTCACGTTCTCATTCTCAGGCAACTCGTATGCGAAGTCCACATACAGCGTCTTGTACATTTCCTTGCCATTGTTCTTGCTCAGAGTTGCATCGAAGGTCACGTCGAAGCCTGTGCGCTTGGTCAGCGTCCAGGCTGTGGAGGCGTCAGTGATTTGGCTGTTACCCTCACTGATGATGTCAACACCCGATGCACTCGGCACAATGTAATACTTGAAGTTCGGACGAATCTGCGGAATCTTCTCAATGTACTTGCCATAGTCGCCAAGGCTGCCGGCATTCTCGGTCAGATAGCCCTTCACCTTCTCCCAGTAGAGCATACCGGTCTGGTAGGCGAAGTTCCAAACATTCGTCTCGCTCGAAAGCACCTCTTCGTAGAACTTCAGAGTCGAAGCATCGTCGGTAGGCTCGGTCAGTGTGCCACCCATGTTCTGCCAAATGGTCTTGACCTTGAACATGTCGACCACGCTCTGGCCGCGGCCAACCTTATCAACAACCTTCTGGAGAACTTCCTTAACGAAACCTTCCACTTTCAGCAGACGGCCGTCAATAAGTTCCTTATTCTCGGCATAGAAGTCAACCACGGGCTTCATGCTCGGTGTGCGACCATAGATGCGGTAGGTGTTGTTCTCGCCCTCCAGATAGAGGTGGTAGTCAAATTCCTTGTTGAACTTATCGAGAATCAGCTCTGCACCCTGCTCGCCGATGATAGGATCATCAACATTGGCAGCGAGTTTCTTCACTACTTCCTTCACAATCTCAGGCACATAGCTCATAGCGCGCTCAGCATAGCGAGGCAGGTCAACAGCCTGTGAGCGGAGCACCTTCACGCCGTATTCGTCAGCCTTCACGCGAATCACGGTGCCGGCACTCTTCGTGTCGCTGACCAGGGTCACAGTCTTGCGGCCGGCCACGTTCACGTACTTTTCCTCGTTAGTCTGGATGGTGTAGTAGCCGTCCTCGACCACAGCACCCTTAGCCTTCTCCACGATGGTGAATGTCTTCTCCACCTCGTCGCTCTTTGCGCCGTCCTGCTCAGTCCAAGCCTTGATGGTGGTCGTCTCGCTGATGGTGAAAGGAGCGGTGTAGTCCTTAGTCTCACCATTGTCGTTCAGCGTGTACTTAATCGTACCCTCGCCTGCAATGGCCACCGTCAGCTCACCCTCGTACTCACCACCATCATCGTGGAAGATGATGGGCTTAGCGGGCTTCACAGGAGCAACAACCGTCGTGCAATAGTCAGAGTAGGTGGCGGGGGTACCGTTCTGCCATGTAATGGAGATTTTGTTAAGGTACATGGCTCCATCGTTGGAGCGGAGGCCAATGTATTGATAGTCACCGCTAATTTCTAATTCGGTGCTAGTGCCACAAACAATGCTACCCAGTTTGGTGCCTTGGTTAGTATTTCCTTCTGTTGCATAAAGGTCAGAGGCAGCAGTATAAGCAGTGTTGTTACCATAGACATCAAGAGTACGACCAGTCGCGGTAGCTCCTTCTCCAGTATTCCATTCTACAACCACCTTCGTCAACTTTCCACCAGAAGTGGTGGTGACAATACCGCTGCTGTTACTCTTTGAACGCAATTGAATAGCATCGTTGCCACCTGCACTCTGACCAGCATAAACGGCAGAAGACGTAACAGTCTTGCCAGACCAATCTGTATAACTGGTTCCAGAAACACCCGTTGTGGTGAGAGTCAGCACATCAGATACAGTGGACTGGCCACCTTCTCCTTCTGCCTTTGCATATACAGCATAGTACTCAGCATCGCTTTCACCCATGGTGGCAGAAGTGACGAGGGTGGTGGGTGCATTCTCAATTGTGCCGTTGATGGCGGCAGTAGTCCAACCTACGAACTTCTTACCATTGATTTCTTGCTCTTCAACTACTGGGAAGGTGATGGGATCATCCTCTGCAATGTAGATGGGTTCTCCCTGCTGCTGACCATTCACGAAGAATGTTGCCTTGTGAGATGGAACAGTTACTGTTAGCGTATAGCTGGCAGAACCTGCCTTATAATTTGCATCGCCAGCGAACGATGCGGTGATGGTCGTCTCACCAGCTTTTAACAAGGTAACAGCACCCTCAGCATTGACAGTAGCTACAGCTTCGTTGCTTGAAGAATAAGTAACATCCACGTTGTTCGGATTCGTCAGCTCAGGAGCCGTAAATGCCACACCTCTTGTTGCTGTAACTTCCGTCGTCTTGTATTCCAATCCTGCCTCAGGCTTCACGGGACGGTCGAGGGAAATGAGTTTGTTATTTTGAGCAACCTCATATGTTCCATTATAATTTACCAACGAACCATATACCACAACATTATCACCAACCTGTATTTGGTCATTTGCTGTAAACTTTGCTCCATTTATGTAATATCCATTGTAAACTAACAATTGTTCAGTTGAAGTTCCATCATCTGAGATATAATATTGAGCACGTTCATATTTGCTAACATTAATTGATTTGATACCAGAAATGACACCTTTAACATAAACTTCTTCGGAATTAACGTTGTTATCCAAAGAAGAAATGAATTCATTAGCCTGTGTTACCGTAAATGGATTGCTCGCTGTGCCAGGAACATTGGGATTTCCAGCTTGTGTTATGGTAATTTCTTTTGTTACAGTTTTGTTGTTGCCGTAAGTATAGGTTAAGGTTACGGAAGCTGTGCGAGCAGAGAATGCTTCGTTTGTCGTTGATGTAAATGTAGTACCATTAGAGGCAAAGGTTAGCCAATCTGAATCAGTCGAAGCTGATACTACACCACCATCAACGGGATTAATAATTTCATAATCAATAGCTCCATTTTCTACATCATAACCAATCTCTATATTATTGGCACTAATAACTGGATCAATAGATGGCTTTTCAATTGAAATTGGGCCAACACCCACGTTTGAGCCTTTCGTGAAATAAAGACGAACATATCGATCGGTCACTGCAAAACTATTGGTAGTTGACAATTCATGAGTACTATTTTGTGCTCCACTAATGTTGAGTTCTTCAACATCAGTAAATGTTTCTCCATCAGCGGAACCTTGAACTGAAATTTTAGAGGTGGTGTTGCCACCTATCATTTTAACGCCAATAGTAACTATGCCAGGCTGCCCGTTAGTTTTTATCTGAATGTAATCGCCAGTTCCGTCAAATTTTACGAGATAGGGTGCGTTAGTATCTGCATAATCAGAACCTAATCCAGATGCAGTTACGCCGTCTAGTGCGGCCAGAGTAGCAGATGCTCCACCTGCCCAATTGAAGGGAAGGGTTACATAATCAGCCTTAATAACGTACTCAGCAGTAGCCACAGCGCTATTTGTCATTCCATCTTTTATGGCAATGGCTTTGATTGTCGTTGTTTCGCTTACACTTATGGGGTCGCTATAGATGCTACTGGATGCGGTAGGATTGTTGCCATCGGTGGTATAATAGATAGTAGCACCCTCAGTTTCACAAGTAATTGTCACATCCTGATCAGAGGTATATGTGCCTGCTGCAGGATTAAAGATAGGAGTTACCACTCTATTGCCAGAACTAGGCTCTTCATAGGTTATTGCCATTGTTTTTATTCGAATCTGCTCTTTACTACCATTTGTCAATGTAATAGTTTTCGCAGAACCTGACCAAGTATAATTCTCAGAGACATACTCCCCCACACTAAAACTTCCATTTGAGGCAGTATAACTCTTTCCTCCAAAAGTAAATTCAATTTTTTTTATATAACTCTCGCATGATATTGTCAAAGTATTTCCAGTTGTTTTTCCACTAGCAGCCTTGTACAATCTAACATCCTCATTATTAGAATTATATGCAGGTGCATTTGTACCATCCCCTTTGGCCATTCTTATTGTAACTCCATCTTGCACAAAAGACTGATTATTAGAGGTAGCATAAGTAACCAATTTTTCAGAAGCCGAGATTGTTACAGTCTTCAGTCCTTCAGCTTTTACCCCTCCCACTCCGGTTAGTAGCATGAGCAGGAGCATGAATAAATAATGAATTTTTTGTTTCATAATGATTATTATTTTAAATTATTAGTTACACGGATATTAATCACGGATGGCACGGATAGCAATCACGGATGGCACGGATAGCAACCACGGATGGCACGGATGGCACGGATAGCAATCACGGATGGCAGGGATGCCAGTGCGCATCATTTTCTTCTGTAGTCTTGCTCTTTTAGGTTTTTAGATGAGCAGCAGGGCCGCGGGTGATGGACCTTGCAGGCCATGCATTATTGCATAATCTCTGCAAAATTAATAATTTTATAGGTACGCGCGAATAGAAATAGGTAAAATATGAAAATCTTTTGGATTTTTTAACAAACAGCAGTCATACACGTGCCGAAGGCACCTTACACGGCGGCCAAGCCGCCCTTACACGCCCGAAGGGCCTTTAATGTCAAAAAATATTGCCTGTCAACCCCCTCGTAGAATGAAGAATTTTCGACTTCAAAATATTTTTTCGCAAATACGGCCGTATTTTGCGAAGTTTGCTAATACGTTGTGGCTCAATCGTTTAGTCTCTCGAGACCCCCAACCCCCTATGTTAGGGGGCTATAAACGATAGGTTTAGACCACGTAAACCATAGGTTTAGTCGCTCTATCTCTATGCTCTGTATGCTCTATCTCATAGCTTTGTATCGCAGAAACCTATGGTTTAGCCGAGTCAAACCATAGGTTTAGCTGGACTCCCTTCCCTTTAGGGAGGGGTTAGGGGTAGGCTCCCCATTGTTTCACGCTCTAATTTGATGTTTCACGCGGAGGAAATTTTGTCGGAATTTTTCAGAAAAAGGGCGTATAAGGCGGCATCGCCGCCTTACACGCCCGAAGGGCCTTACACGACGCGACAGCGTCCTTACACGCGGCGCAGCCGCCTTACACAGCGCCGAAGGCGCTCCCCTTACTTCCTCTCGATGTAGGCGACGACGTCGCCTTTCTGGACCTTCGTGCCCTGCTTGGCGTTGATCTCGACGAGCTTGCCACCGAGGGCGGCAGGCACGGTGACGATTTCGCCCCACGGAGCCACGATGTAGCAGAAGACGTCGCCTTCCTCATATTCCTTACCGATGAAGGGCTCGGCGGTGGGGGCTGCCTCGCCGTCGCCACCGAACTCCCAGAACAGCTGTCCCTTCACGGGAGCCGTGATGGCATCGGCTTTGGCGTGCTTGAAGGCTGCCACCTCCTCGGGCGACAGCTTGCCGCCCAGCTGGGCGTCCTTCGCCTTCTGGATGTCGGCCAGCAGGTTCTTCTTGGCCTGTCCGCTCTTGTAGTTGCGATACTGCTCGGGGTGCATGGCCAGCTCCCAGAGTTCCTCGTCGTCGGGACCGTACTCCCAGCCGTTCTCGTCCATTTCCTTACGGAAGTCGTCGAGAGCGTTGGGCAGCAGTGTGTGCGGGTCTACGTCGGTGAACTCGCGGCCCTGCTGCTTGGCCAGCTCCACAATCTCGGGTGCCAGCGGTCCGGGCACCTTGCCACTCTTGCCGAGGATCATGCCCCACATCGAGTCGTCCATCATCACGAAGCGGCCCTTACCCTGCTCCATGGTGAGGAGGTTCATCAGGGCGATGTTCTTCACATACTGCGAGAACGGTGTCACCAGTGGGGGATAGCCCACGCGCGGCCACACATACTCCACCTCGTTGAAGAGCTTCACGAGCATGTCGTCCGTAGAGAGCTCAGTCTCGCCTTTCTTGCGGCGCAGGTTGTTGATGGTGCCCATGATGCCACCGAGGTCGGCCATCATCGAGCCCATCATGCCGCCGGGCAGTCCGCAGCCCAGCAGCAGGCTGGACATGTGCTTGTTGCCGGGGTTGATGAAGTAGCCCAGCCAGTCGTCGATGAACTCCTGGGTGAGCGAGCGGGCCTTCATGTAGGCATTCATGTTGATGTCGGGCACGTCGAAGCCTTCGTTCTTCAGCATCGACTGCACCGAGATGACGTCGGGATGCACCTTACCCCAGGAGAGCGGCTCGATGGCGGTGTCGATGATGTCGGCACCGTTCTCGCAGACCTCGAGGATGGATGCCATCGAGAGGCCGGGGCCGGAGTGGCCGTGATACTGGATGATGATGTCGGGATACTTGGTCTTGATCATCTTCGTGAGCTTACCCAGGAAGGCAGGCTGGCCGATGCCGGCCATGTCCTTCAGACAGATTTCCTCGGCACCGGCGGCGATGACCTCGTCGGCTATCTGCATATAGTAGTCCAGCGTGTGGACGGGGCTGGTGGTGATGCAGAGCGTGGCCTGCGGCGTCATGCCTGCCTCCTTCGCCCAGCGTATGGAGGGGATGATGTTGCGCGTGTCGTTCAGTCCGTCGAAGATGCGGGGGATGTCGACACCCTGTGCGTGCTTCACCTTATACATCAATGCGCGCACGTCGTCGGGCACGGGATACATACGCAGTGCGTTGAGTCCGCGGTCGAGCATGTGGGTCTTGATGCCCACCTCGTTGAACGGCCGGCAGAAAGCGCGTACGGCGTCGTTGGGGTTCTCGCCTGCCAGCAGGTTGACCTGCTCGAAGGCGCCACCATTGGTCTCCACACGGGCAAAGCAGCCCATCTCGATGATCACCGGAGCGATGCGCTCCAACTGGTCCTTGCGCGGCTGGAACTTGCCCGAGCTCTGCCACATGTCGCGGTAGACCAGTGAGAATTGGATTTTCTTCTTCATATGTAATTATAGTTTCGAGTTTCAGGGTGCAAAGGTACGAATAAGTGAGCGAAATACAAAGGAAAAAACAATTTTTTACTTTGCATTTCCGCGCTCGGCGGCGTTGCCGCGTGTAAAAGTCCCGTAGGGACGGGATTTTACACGACGCGAAGCGTCCTTACACAGCGCCGAGAGGCGCCTTACACGACGCGAAGCGTCCTTACACGCGGCAACGCCGCCTTCCCCGTCCCTACGGGACTTTTCGTAGCATAGCGGAGAAAATTAAAGGTACGAATAAGTGAGCGAAATGCGAAAAAAATATCGTACTTAAACTTTTTTTCGTACCTTTGCCGACGCAAACAATAACAACGACAACTCGACAATGGATTATCAGGCTATCATCGATTACTATTACCCTGACGACAATGCCTTGCGACGCCTGTTGCTGAAGCACAGCAGCGACGTTGCCCGGAAGGCACTTGCCATCTGCGACCGTCACCCCGAACTCCATCTGGACCGCGACTTCGTTGAGGCCGCCGCCATGCTCCACGACATCGGCATCTGCCAGTGCGATGCACCCGGCATCAGTTGCTTCGGCACGCGACCCTACATACAGCACGGACTCGCAGGGGCACAGATGATCGTAACCGAGGATGCGGCGTTCAAGGCGCTTCCCGTGTTCAATGGCGCCGACGCGCAGATCAAGGAGAAATTAGCCCGTGTCTGCCAGCGCCATACCGGGGCAGGCATTACGCGGGCCGAGGTCGTGGCGCAGCAGCTGCCGTTGCCGCTGCCCGACGACGACAGCGAGCCCTACATGCCCGAGACACTCGAGGAGCAGGTGGTGTGCTTTGCCGATAAGTTCTTTTCGAAGACTAAGCTCCTGCAGGAGAAGACCTACGAGCAGGCCGAGCGCTCCCTGATGAAGTTCGGCACCGACGGTCTGGAGCGCTTCCGCCAATGGGCCGCCATCTTCATGTAAGGCGGTGCAGCCGCCTGTAAGGCTGCTTCGCAGCGTGTAAGGACGCTGTCGCGTCGTGTAAGGTGGCGTTGCCGCGTGTAAGGCTGCTTCGCAGCGTGTAAGGACGCTGTCGCGTCGTGTAAAGTCCCGTAGGGACGGGATTTTTACACAGCGCCGAAAGCGCTTTACACGCCCGAAGGGCCTTACACGACGCACAGCGTCTTTACACGCGGCGCAGCCGCGTGTAGGCTGCATCTTAACAATAAAAACAATAAAAAATGTTTTTTTGTTTTGTATTGTCTTCGATTTGCACTACCTTTGCACCCTGAAATGAGAAGAAAGACTGCGATATTGCTGTTGTGGGCGGCGCTGGCAATGATGCTGGGCAGCTGTCGACACGGACTGCAGCAGACATTGACGGACGTCACTTCCGAGCTGGGAAACATCATAGGAAGCGACGAAGCAGAGGCCAAGGAGGTCCCTGCAGGGGAGGTGAAGCCTACCCCCGACCCCTCCAAGGAGCCTACCCCCGACCCCTCCAAAGAGCCTACCCCCGACCCATCCCTGAAGGGAGGGGAGAAAGGGGACTCACTTTCTCAACCCTCTCAACCAGCTTCGCAGAGCGAAGCGAACTCTCAACCCTCTCAACCCGCTTCGCAGGGCGAGGAGCTACTGGTGGACACCACCAAGATGGACTCGCTGCAACTGGCCGTGTACAGACACAACAAGGCCATCGACGACTCCATCAGCCTGGACTCCATCAACCGACAGCGCAAGAACGGCATCGACTCGCCCGTGGAATATGTCGCCAACGACTCCATCATCTACCTGGCAGGCACGAACATGGCTTACCTCTACGGTGAGTCGAACGTGAAATACCAGAACTACGACCTGAAGAGTGAGAAGATCTACATGGGACTGGACTCGAGCATGGTGCACGCCACCGGCGCGCTGAAACCTGTGCAGAAGGAAGGCGCGAAGCCTAACGACGAGGGCGAGCAGGAGTATGAGCTGACGGGCACGCCAGTGTTCAAGATGGGCGAGGACGTGTACGAGAACGACACGATGGCGTTCAACTTCAAGACGAAGAAGGGACTGATTCGCAACGTGTACACGGAGCAGGAGGACGGCTACCTGCGCAGTCAGATCTCGAAGCGCACGGCCACGGGCGAGGTGTATCTGGCGAAGGGCCGCTACACCACGTGCGATGCCGACCATCCCGATTTCTACATTTCTCTATCACGCGCGAAGGTGCGCCCGGGTAAGGACGTGGTGTTCGGACCGGCTTATCTGGTGGTGTGCGACGTGCCGCTGCCACTGGCCATACCCTACGGTTTCTTCCCGTTCACGAAGAGCTACTCGAGCGGCTTCATCATGCCCACCTACGGCGACGAGAGTGCGCGCGGCTTCTACCTGCGCGACGGCGGCTACTACTTTGCCATCAGCGACAAGGTGGACCTGAAACTGCTGGGCGAGATATACACAAAGGGGTCGTGGGGCGTGAGTGCCGCATCGAACTACCGGAAGCGCTATAAGTACAGCGGTTCATTCTTCTTCAGCTACCAGGACACGCGCAACGGCGACAAGGGCATGCCCGACTACCAGCGGCAGGAGAGTTTCAAGATTCAGTGGAGCCACCGCCAGGACCCGAAGGCCAACCCCTTCAGCACGCTGTCGGCGAGCGTGAACTTCGCAACGAGCAGCTTCGAGAGGAACAACCTGACGTCGATGTACAACCCGCAGGCGATGACGCAGTCTACGCGCACGTCGTCGGTGAGCTGGAGCACGACATTCTCGAGCATCGGACTGTCGCTGTCGTCGTCGTTCAACCTGGCGCAAAACATGCGCGACACCACGGTGTCGCTGACCATGCCCGACCTGAACATCTCGCTGTCGCGCTTCTACCCCTTCAAGCGCAAGAAGGCTGCCGGCAAGGAGCGCTGGTATGAGAAAATATCGATGAGCTACACCGGCCAGATATCGAACTCCATCACGACGAAGGAGAACAAAGTGCTGAAGTCGAGCCTGGTGAAGGACTGGCGCAACGGCATGCAGCACCAGATACCCATCAGCGGCTCGTTCACGCTGTTCGACTACCTGAACGTGAACCCGTCGTTCAACTTCACCGACCGCATGTACATGTCGAAGGTTGTGCGTTCGTGGGACGACGCCGCGCAGCGCGAGGTGTGCGACACGGTGTACGGACTGCACAACGTCTACAACTGGAATCTCTCGCTGTCGGCCTCGACGAAGCTCTACGGTTTCTTCATCCCGAACAGGAAAATCTTCGGCGACAAGGTGGACCGCATACGCCACGTGCTGACGCCGCAGGTGTCGTTCAGCTTCGCACCCGACTTCAGTGCCTCGCGCTACGGCTTCTACGAGACCTACCAGAAGACCGATGCCTACGGCAACGTGTCGCTGGTGCAGTATTCGCCCTTCCAGAACGGCATGTACGGCATACCGGGCAAGGGTCGCACGGGTAGCATCTCAGTTGACCTGTCGAACAACCTGGAGATGAAGATCAAGGCCGGCGACAGCGACACGGTGGACTACAAGAAGATCAGCCTGATAGACGAACTGGGCGTGGCGATGTCGTACAACATGGCGGCGAAGGTGCGCCCGCTGAGCGACCTGAACATGCGCCTGCGACTGAAACTGACGAAGAGCTACACGTTCAACCTGAATGCCGTCTTCGCCACCTATGCCTACGAACTGGACGAGAACGGACGTCCCTACCTGGGCACACACACTGAGTATGGCTATGGTCGCTTCGGCCGCTTCCAGGGCATGTCGCAGAACATTTCCTACACGCTGAACCCCGAGAAACTGAAGAAACTCTTCGGCGGTAAGAACAAGGACGAAGAGGAGGAAGAAGAAGAGGACGAAGAAGGCATCGACACCGACCGCGAGTCGAACATCGACGATACGATGGTGAAGGGCCAGCGCAACGCCAGCCGCAAGAGCGGCAGCAAGGCGCAGACCGACGACGACGGCTACATGACGTTCTCGATGCCTTGGTCGCTGACCATCGGCTACGGTATCACCATGCGCGAGAACCAGGATGCCGAGAAGTTCAACAAGAAGACCATGCGCTACCCGTACAAACTGACACAAACGCTGAACTTGAGCGGCAACATACGCCTGTCGGAGGGCTGGAACATCGCGTTCTCGTCGGGCTACGACTTTGAGAACAAGAAGATTTCGATGACCACAGCCTCGCTGCAGCGCGACCTGCACTGCTTCAACATGTCGTGCTCGGTGGTGCTGGCCCCCTACACGAGCTACAACTTCACGTTCCGCTGCAACGCCTCGACACTGACCGACGCGCTGAAATACGACAAGCGCTCGGGCTACTCGAATGCCGTGCAATGGTATTAGGCGCTGCGCGCCGGGTAAGGCGGCTGCGCCGCGTGTAAGGACGCTACGCGTCGTGTAAGGCGGCGTTGCCGCGTGTAAGGTTGCTGCGCAACGGGTAATTTGGGTATCAGTTTTTTTATGAATATAAGAAAGGTGTTAGAGAATCGCATCGTTGTGCTCGACGGTGCCATGGGAACGATGATACAATCGCTCCAGCTGCCTGACGATGCCTACCAATGGGGCATCGACGTGCAGGCGGGCTGCGGCTGCGCCCATTGCAGCGCCCACGGTCACGGTTCGCAGAAGGGCAACAACGACGCGCTGAACCTGCTGGCTCCCGAGGCCATTGCCTCAGTCCACCAAGCCTACGTGGACGCTGGAGCCGACCTGATTACAACCAATACATTCTCCAGCAACCGCATCTCGCAACACGAGTACGGACTGGAAGCCCACGTGCGCGACCTGAACATGGCCGGTGCACGCATCGCCCGCCGCGTGGCCGACAGCTGTCAGGAACGGCAGGTGCTGGTGGTGGGCTCGATGGGCCCGACGTCGAAGACGCTGAGCCTCTCTACCGACATGGCACATCCCGAACAGCGCGCCGTCGGCTTCGACGACATGTGCGAGGCCTACCGCGAGCAGGCAGAGGCACTGCTGGACGGAGGCGTCGACATCCTGTTGCTCGAGACGTGCTTCGACGCACTGAACGCCAAGGCGGCCCTCGTGGCCATTCAGCAGCTGAACGAACAGCGCGGCACCGCAGTGCCCGTGATGGTGTCGGCCACTATCAACGACCGCAGCGGACGCACGCTGACCGGCCAGACGCTGGAGGCATTCTACGTGAGCATCAGCCACTACCCCATCCTCTCGTTCGGCCTGAACTGCTCGTTCGGCGTGCAAGACCTCTATCCCTTCGTGAAGGAACTGGCAGCCAGTGTGCCCTGCCCCATCAGCCTGCATCCCAATGCCGGACTGCCCAACGAAATGGGCGAATACGACCAACAGCCCGCCGACATGGCACGCCAACTCAGAGCCATGGCCGAGGAAGGGCTGCTGAACATCGTGGGCGGCTGCTGCGGCACTACGCCTGCCCACATCCGCGCCATCGCCGAGGCCGTCGGGGAGATTGCGCCACGACGGGTGCCCGAGCGCGACCACCGACTGGTGGTGAGCGGTCTGGAGGCTGTGACCATCGACACGCAGACCCGCAACTTCACCAACATCGGCGAGCGCACCAACGTGGCGGGGTCCAGGAAGTTTGCCCGCCTCATCGCCGCCCATCAATACGAGGAGGCTGCCCAGGTGGCACGCCAGCAGATTGAGAACGGTGCCTCGGTGATCGACATCAACATGGACGATGCCATGCTCGACAGCCGACGGGAGATGGAAGCCTTCGTGCGCTACATCGAAAACGATCCCGGCATTGCCCGCGCGGCGCTGATGATAGACAGCAGCGACTGGCCCACCATCCTGGCCGGACTACAGAACGCACAGGGGAAATGCATCGTGAACAGCATCAGTCTGAAAAACGGCGAGGCCGACTTCCTCGGGAAAGCACGACAGCTGCAGCAGTATGGTGCCGCCGTGGTGGTGATGGCGTTCGACGAAGACGGTCAGGCCACCACCTACGAGCGCAAGATAGCCATCTGCCAGCGCGCCTACCAGCTGCTCACGGGCATCGGCTTCCGTCCCGGCGACATCATCTTCGACGTGAACATCCTCTCCGTGGGCACGGGCATCGACGAGCATCGCGACTATGCCGTGGACTTCATACATGCCGTGGGTTGGATCAAGCAACACCTGCCCGAGGCCAAGACCAGCGGCGGCGTGAGCAACCTGTCGTTTGCCTTCCGCGGCAACAACAAGGTGCGCGAGGCCATGCACTCGGTGTTCCTCTACCATGCCATCCGCGCCGGTCTCGACATGGCCATCGTCAATCCTGCCATGCTGCAGGTCTATGACGATATCCCTGCCGACCTGCTGCAATGTGTAGAGGACGTCGTGCTGAACCGCCGTGCCGACGCCACCGAACGGCTCACGGAGTTGGCTGCCGTGATCAAGGAAGAAACAGAGAGAATCAAGGAAGGCACAGCGCAGCCCACTGCCGACTGGCGCAACCGCCCCGTCGACCAACGCATAGAATACGCCCTGGCCAAAGGTGTTGCCGACTATCTGGAGGCCGACCTCATGGAAGCCCTGCACGCTCTCGACGAGAAGCCCGTGGCCGTCATTGAAGGACCGCTGATGCAGGGCATGGAGCACATCGGACAACTCTTTGGCGAAGGCAAGATGTTCCTGCCGCAAATCGTGAAGGCTGCGAAGGTGATGCGCCAGGCCGTCGACATCCTGCAACCCTTTATCGAAACCGAGACCGACACCTCGGCAAGCAGTCAGCCTCGCGTGGTGCTGGCCACGGCCAAGGGCGACGTCCACGACATCGGCAAGAACATCGTGGGCATCGTGCTGGCTTGCAACGGCTTCGAAGTGATCGACCTGGGCGTGATGGTGCCGGCAGAGACCATTCTCACCGCTGTCAGGGAGCACCAGCCTGCCTTCGTGGGCATCAGCGGACTCATCACCCCCTCACTGAAAGAGATGGAGAACCTCTGCCGCCTGTTCCAGCAAGAAGGACTGCGGCTGCCGATACTCGTCGGCGGTGCCACGACGTCGGCCCTCCACACGGCCGTCAGGCTGGCCCCGCTCTACGACGGCCCCGTCATCTTCGGCGGCGATGCCTCCTACACGGCCGTCATCGCCAAACGACTGGTGTCGAGTCCGAGAATCACCATCCACCAACTACAGGACGAGCAGCAACAGCTGCGCACGCAATACGAACTGAACAAGCAAGACATCATTTCCTTTGACGAGGCCAACCGCCGGGCGCCCCGTTATGAACACGCTTTCCCGAAAGACCTGCACCTGAGCAGAGCCGTGCCCACGCTGGCCGAAGCCGAAGCGCTCATCGACTGGCGCATGGTGCTGCTGTTCTGGGGATTCCGCGGCGCCACACTCGAAGAACAGCTCACCCACCCCGAAGCACAGACCACTTTGCGGGAAGCACAAGAACACTGGCAACGACTGAAAGAACAAAAAGGTGTCAGCCTGCGGTCGCAGCTGATTTTCGCACCAGCCCGCCGACAGGGCAACGACATCGTGTTCGACACCGGCCAGGTGATGCCCATGCTGCGCAGCCAGAGCGAGAAGGGTCGTTTCCAGTCGCTGGCCGACTTCCTGCCCACCGACCACTCGGTGCCCGTAGGACTGTTCTGCGCCACAGCACGACCCACCAGCGACGCGCCTGCCACCGACTACGAAGGCCTGATGACACACGTGCTCTGTGCCCGACTCTCCGAGGCGGCAGCCGAATGGATGCACCGCCACATCGAGCGCCAACTCGCCGGCACGCCACTGAAACTCATCCGACCCGCCATTGGCTATCCCGTGTGCCCCGACCACACGCTGAAGCGCATTCTCTTCAGTATGACCGAGGCCGAACGATGGCTGGGCGTCACGCTCACCGAGAGCAACGCCATCCAGCCCTCGACTACCGTGTGCGGACTGTTCATAGCTCACCCCGAGGCCCACTACTTCAGCGTAGGCCGCGTGGGCGACGACCAACAGAAAGACTACGAAGAACGACTACAACACAGCATCAGCAGACTATGAAGGTTATCGACATCATCCACCAACGCCAGGGGCAGCCGTTTGCCTCGTTCGAGATTGTTCCCCCTCTGAAGGGCACCGACGCCGAGCGACTCTACAACATCATTGAGCCACTCATGCAACTGGCACCGCCTTTCATCAACATCACTTGCCACCGCGACGAGGTGGAGTATCATCCCAATGCCGACGGCACTTTCACGAAGCTCACTCTCTCGAAGCGCCCGTCGACCATCGCCATCGTGGCGGCTGTGATGCGCCGCTTCCCACAGGTGCAGATTGTGCCCCACGTCATCTGCGGCGGGGCCTCGCGCCACCATGTGGAGAGCGAACTGCTCGACCTGCGCTTCCTCGGCATCGAGAACGTCATGGCACTGCGCGGCGACGCCCTGCCCGGGCAGCGGGTCTTCATTCCCGAGCGCGACGGCTTCGTACACACCAACGAACTGGTGACGGCCATCGCCAGCCTGAACCGTGGCGAATATCTTGACCCGAACATCAGCGCAACCAAGAGCGACCACACTTTCTGCGTGGGCGTGGCCGGCTATCCCGAGAAGCATTTCGAGGCGGCCAACATGGAGACCGACATCGAGAACCTGCGCCGCAAGGTGGAGGCCGGGGCCGACTACGTGGTCACCCAGATGTTCTACTCCAACGAGGCCTTCTACCGTTTCCGCGACGCATGCCAGCAGGCTGGCATCTGCGTGCCCATCATCCCGGGTCTGAAGCCTATCACCACCCCGCGACAGGTCAACATGCTGCCGCGCACCTTCCACATCGACCTGCCACAGCCGCTGGTCGAGAACCTGCGCCGCCATCCCGACGACGCACGAAAAGTGGGCACGGAGTGGTGTATCAGCCAGAGCCAGGACCTGATAGCTCACGGCGTACCCGCCATCCATTATTACACAATGGGCCGCCCCGACGACATCAGCCTCATCGTCAGGTCGACATTCTAACCCGTTTTATCTTTATCATTTTGCATTTGTAAATAACAAAGACCATACAACCTAAATTTTCGAAGACAATGAAAAAATATTTCTTAGCCTTGCTGACCCTGCTGCCCGCCATTTCGGCCAGGGCACAAACCGCCGACCAATTTGCCTGCGGTGCCGACGTCAGCTGGTGTAGCGAGATGGAAGCCGACGGCAAACGATTCTACAACGCCGCCGGCGAGGAGACCGAGATGATGGCGCTGATGAAGCAGATTGGCATGAACGCCATCCGCCTGCGCGTGTGGGTGAACCCTGAGAAGGCCTACGGCGCATGGTGCGACAAGGCCGACGTGCTGGCCAAGGCCCGACGCGCCCACCAGCAGGGACTGAGCCTGCTCATCGACTTCCACTACAGCGACTTCTTTGCCGACCCCGGTCGCCAGGACAAGCCGTCGGCATGGGCCGGCTACTCAATGGACGAACTGAAGAAAGCCGTGGCCGACCACACGCGCGACGTGCTGCAGGCACTGAAAGACGAGGGCATAGAGCCCCGTTGGGTGCAGGTGGGCAACGAGACGCGGCAGGGCATGGTCTGGGACAACGGCAAAATAGACTGGAACAAGTCGGGCTCGGCCCGCTATACGGGCTACGTCGCGCTGAGCAATGCCGGCTATGAGGCCGTTCACGAGGTGCTGCCCGAGGCAAAGGTGATCGTGCACATTGACAAGGGTCCCGACGACAACGCATGGTTCTACCGCGAGTTCAAGGCTGCCGGCGGCAAGTTCGACATGATAGGACTGTCGCACTACCCCGAGAGCGATTGGAAAAACGAGAATACGAAGACGGCCAACAACGTGAAGTCGCTCGGCCAGACGTTCGGCGTGCCGGTGATGATTGTCGAGACGGGCTACTCAGCCTCCAACGAGTCGCTGGCCGAACAGGTGATGACCGACCTTTTCGCAAAGACGCAGTCGCTGGAGCAGTGCGCCGGCATCTTCTACTGGGAGCCGGAGGTCTACTGCTGGTGGAAGCCTGCCTACTACTCGAAACTCGGATGGAACGCTTACGGCAAAGGTGCGTTCACGTCGGAAGGCAAGCCCAGCAAGGCCCTGTCGCCCTTCAACAGCGAAGCTACTGCCATTGCCACCCTGCCCACGAGCCGCGAGGCAGCAGCAGTCTACGACCTTTCCGGCCGCCGCGTGAAGAGCGAGGGCCAGAAAGGCATCTGCATCGTCGAAGGAAAGAAGATGCTCAAGCGATAGCATCTTTAAGGGAATAATATAGCAGATGGCACAATGACCTCTCTGAGGTCACACTATGGTAACCGCAGGTCTTGACCTGCGGGGGATGGGCAAACACCAACTCATCGTCCCCAAAAGGGGACGCACAACTACCAGAAATGCCAATTCATCTGCTTGATACATCGCTGCTGTGCAACCTCTCTGAGGTCAGAGCACAAAAAATGGGCGGTTCCGTTGAGGAATACCGCCCATTTTGTTTTGCAAATTCAGTTGTTTTTGGTTTGCAAATTCAGTTGTTTTGGTTTACAAATTCAGTTGTTTTGCCTGATAAAATGAGTTGTTTTCCTGACGAAATCAACTCATTTTCCTCTTCCATCGGCAGCAGGAATGAGACGCACGGGGGTGCGCAGTCCGCTGGGGACGGGTGCCCAGTGTTCGTAGGTAGTGTGCTTGTAGTTCAGGTCGACGACATTGATCTCGTTGAACTTGCGCCACTTCACACCGCGGCGGTCGAGGTCGGCAATGCGGTTGGCGGGCAGGTTGGTCACCTCGATGCGGAGCTCGTTTTTGCCTTTGCGCAGTGTGTTGCGGCAGTCGAGGATGAACGGCACAGCCCACGCACAGCCGATGAACTGCCCGTTGATATAGACTCGAGCCGACTCGCGCACGTCGCCCAGGTCGATGAACCAGTGCTGTCGGGCCTGCTTGCGAGAGAGGCGGAAGGTGGTGGTATAGGTGCCTGTGCCCATGAACACGGCAGCTGAGTCGGACAGCGATTCCCACGTCTGCAGCGAATCGAGGCGGAAGGACTCTGAGCCGAGTGAAACCGTCCAACCTTCAAACCCCTCAACCGACAGACTCTCCAGACTCTCCAGACTCTCCCCCTGCCCCTCCCTATCAGGGAGGGGAGTAGTTACTCTTTTATGCGGAGTTTCTTGCTGCAGAGGGAAATTACTCCCCTCCCTGATAGGGAGGGGTCGGGGGAGAGTCTGCTGGGTCTCCAGTATCCTCGACTCTCCTGAGCGCAGGCGGATGCGGAGGCCGTCTTGTGTCATGTCGGCAGGACGGATGTCACCCGTCATTGGGTCGAACCAGGTGGCACTGCCGGCTGCTACAGCAAGGGGCACGCAGGCATCAACGTCGTTGGGCGAGAGGTTGGCGATAAAGTAGTGATGGCCACTCTCGTTGCTGCGGCGTATCATGTGCAGGCCGAGGTCGGTCTTCAGCCGCTCGGGGGTGGCATGGCGGGCCATCTCGGCTGCATCCTCGCCATAGACCACCAACGGCGAGAGGCGCTTCAGGATGGTGGCGAGAGCCGGCGTGATGGTGGTGCCGGTGGGAATGATGAGTGCCTTATAGCGCGTGCCGGCCTTGGTGACGAGGCGGCCGTCGGCGCTGAGCACGACGTCCTGCAGCAGGCGCTCGCTGATGTAGTCGCAGTCGTAGCCGAGGCTGTCGATCTTCAACACGCTCTTGATGAACTCCGGGGCACGCTTCGCCATGTTGTGGATACTGAACTGCATGAGCAGGTCGTGACGCATGGGCTGCCCCGTGGGCCATTTGTCGCCATCGACAGGACGGGCACCGCGCTCAGCCCACATATCGCGCACGGGCAGGAAGACGAGGAAGTCGTTGTCGGGCTGCCCCAGTTGCAGGAAGCTCTGGCAGCGCTCAATGTACTTCATCAGGAAGGGGGCGTCGCGCCAGATGCTGTTCGTGGGGCTCATATCGACGGAGGCATAGAACTTCCAGCCCGGCCAGGGATCGTCTTTCGGCGTGTAGCATGCGCCGTGGAAGAACATGTGGTTCACGCCCGAGCAGAACATCAGGTCGAGGTCGGGCTTCATCTGCGAGAGCGAGGTGCGGAAGTGCTCGGTGAGCCAGGTGAAGGTCTCGCTCGAGGTGAACGGCTTGCCGGTGACGTGGGCTGCCGACGAGGCATACTTCAGCATCGACAGGTCGGAGTCGTTCTTGCGCGTCATGCCCGGGTCGCGGCGCAGTCCCTTGATGCCGAAGTCGGAGAGGCCGAAGCCCTCAATCTCAGGGATGTCCACCGCGGCATAGCAGTCGATGAGGTTGGCAGGCGAGCCGTGCGCCTGGTTGCGCGTGATGGCACCGTGTGCGTGGGCCCAGGCCGTCCATTGCTCCGTGAAGTTCTCGAGCAGCAGTTCGGCGAGTGTCTCGCGGTAGTCGGAGAGAGGCGAAAGGGCTGCTGGGTGCAGCAACTCCGGCAGATGGCCCTCCAACCGATAGCCGCGCCGCTTCTGAAACTCCTCGAGCAGGCGGGGCGTCCAGTCGCCGTCGGCCACTTCGTAGCTGTCGTTGAAGAAGGTGTGGGGGTAAGGGGTATGCGTGCGGTCGAAGGCATCGCTGATGTGGCTGAGGTAGTTGGCCACGGCCTGTCGGTCGAAATGGTCGACAACCAGCCCTTCGCCACCGGGTGCAGCGCGCTTCACGCGCATGATGCCATATTTGATGTAAAGGGCAACGATTTTCTTCTCCGATGTCTCGTCGCCGAGCAGGGACTGCTGCTCCTTGGAGGCTTTCCAAGTGAAGAGGCCGTCGTGGGCGCAATCAGTAACGTCGATAGCCACGGCGTCGCCACCATAGAGCATCACCTTCTGCAGAACGCTGTTCTTGCGATCCTTTTCATTGGGGAGAATGTCGAGACGGGTGATGCTGTTGCCCGTGAACGCCTTTTCAACAAACACCGCCCGGCAGGCCGATTCTTCCAGCGGCACCCACGGTCCGCCGAATGGCCAGCCCGTGCCCGTAGCCATGTCGACCTCGATGCTGTCGCGTTGCGCTTCGGCCATGACGAAGCGCAACACCTCCATGTAGCGGTCGGAGAGAAAGGGAATGTTGTTGGCGTCGTTGCCCTGCACGCCATAGATGGGGGTAATCTCCACCGCTCCGGCTCCGGCACGGCTGTACTGCTGCAGGTTCCAGCGCAGGTCATTCTCGTTGACAGCCGAGCCCAGCCACCACCAGCGCAGTCCGGCTCGAGCTTCGGGTTTGGCTTCTGGCCACTGCTGTGCCTGCATGGCGAGGCTGAGGGTCAGCAGCAGGCAAAAGGTTGATAATCGTCGCATAGCTACGTGTATGATTGGTTTGCACTGCAAATATACGAAAAAAACTCCTTACTCGTGCGAAGTAAGGAGTTTTTCTTTCTTTTCAGCCTCCGATGACGACGCTGATGCCATGTTGCTCGAACTGCCGGCGGCAGCGGTCGAGGGTTGCTTCAGAGGGTTCGCCCATTGTGATGCCGTCGGGGTTGTAGACGGTGCCACGACGGCGATGTTTGTCCTTGCCGGTGTCGTGGTAAGGCAGGAGGTGGATTTTTGGAGAGCGCCCCTGCGGGTCGTGCGGAGAACAGAGAGAGGCTATGAAAGAGGCCGTCGCCTCGATGTTCTGCTCGTCGGCGTTGATGCCCTCGATGAGAGGCATGCGAAACCAGATGTTGGCGCCCAAGTCGGTGAGGAGTTTTACGTTTGCCAGAATGCGCTCGTTGCCGACGCCGGTCAGCTGGCGGTGGCGCTCGGAGTCCATGTGCTTCAGGTCGACGAGGAAGAGATCGGTCTCCCGCGCGATGGCCGTGACGGTTTCAGCCGATGCATAGAGAGAAGTGTCAACAGTGCGATGCAGCCCGCGCCGCCCCAGTTCCTGCAAGATGGCCAGGGCTGCCTGCGGCTGCATAAGCGGTTCGCCGCCGCAGAGCGTCACGCCGCCTCCGCTGTCCTGCATCACGTCGCGTTCCTTCTCCACCTCCGCCATCAGCTCGTCCATCGTCCACTCGCGGCCGCATAGCTCCAGGGCCCGAGCCGGGCAGGCCTGTGCTCCACGCCACAGATCCTTCCTGCGGGACGAACGCTCGTCAGCAGGAGCGTCTTTGCTTTCCTGATGATAATGAGGGGTATGGGGGAGATTCTCCGGATACAGCCCGCAGGTGTTGCAGCCGATGCACTTCGACTGTTTGAACAGCACCTCGGGTTCCACCTCCCACGACTCAGGGTTATGGCACCACACGCACCGCAGCGGACAACCCTTCATGAAGAGTGTTGTCCGTATGCCCGGTCCGTCGTTGATCGCGTAGCGCTTCACGTCGAAGAGCATGATCGGCTGTTCGTCTCCGTTATGCATAGAAGACCCTGATGTCTGGTCCGCTTTGACTTATCTTTACACTACATCTCGTCGTTCTCGGTACGGGCGATGATTTCGTTCTGCAGCTGCTCGGTCATGTCGTTGAAGTAGTCGCTGTAGCCGGCCACGCGCACGAGGAGGTCGCGATAGCGGTCGGGATGCTTCTGGGCGTCGAGCAGCGTCTCGGTGTCAACGATGTTGAACTGGATATGGTGGCCGCCAAACTTGAAGTAGGTGCGCACGAGCGACGAGAACTTCTTCAGGTCTTCGTCGCGGCGCAGCAGGTTGGGCACGAAGCGCACGTTGAGCAGCGTGCCGCCCGACTTGGTCTGGTCGAGCTTACCCAGCGACTTGATGACTGCCGTCGGTCCGTGCGAGTCGCTGCCATGAGCAGGCGAGGTGCCGTCAGAGATGGCAAAGTGAGCGAGTCGGCCGTTGGGCGTGGCACCGCAGACGGAGCCGAAGTAGTTGTGGCAGGTCGTAGAGAGCATGTTCAGTCGGGTGCGACCACCGCGCGTGTTCGGACGGTTGTCGATGGCCTTCACCAGGTCTTCATAGACGCGCACGGCTATCTCGTCGGCATACGCGTCGTCATTGCCGAAGAACGGCGTGTGGTTGCGGATGTAGGCTTTCATCACCTCGAAGCCCTGCCAATCGGATGCACAGGCCTTGAGCACCTCGTCCATCGTGTAGCGATGGTCCTCGAAGACGTGCTTCTTCAGCGTCGTGAAGCAGTCGGTGATGGTGCCGAGGCCGGTGCACTGTATGTAGGTGGTGTTGTAGCGGGCACCACCACTGTAGTAGTCGCGACCCTTCTCTATGCAGTCGTCGATGTAGAGCGAGAGGAACGTAGCCGGCGCATAGAGCGAGAACATGCGCTCGATGTAGTTGTTCACCGAAAGTTTCAGGTTGACGAAGTACACCATCTGCTTGTGCCAAGCCTCATAGAGTTCCTCAAACGACTTGAACTCGCGCGGGTCGCCAGTCTCGAGACCGAGGCGCTTGCCCGTTTCCGGATCGATGCCATTGTTCAGCGTAATCTCCAGAATCTTCGGCGTGTTCAGATAGCCCGTCAGCAGATAGGCCTCCTTGCCGAAGGCGCCCACCTCGATGCAGCCCGAGCAACCACCCTCGCGGGCATCCTCGAGCGACTTGCCGTCGCGCATGAGTTCCTTGATGTAGGTGTCGGGATTGAAGATGCTGGGATAGCCGTGTCCCTGTCGAATCACCTTGATGCCTTCGATGAGGAAGTCGTCGGGGGTGTTCTCTGCGATATGGATGGAGAGACCCGGCTGCAGCTCGTGCAGCTCCTCCTGTATCTCCAGTATCATGTACGACAGCTCGTTGGTGGCACTGCGGCCTTCGCGGTCCACGCCACCTATATTAATATTCGTGAAGTCGTTGTAGGTGCCACTCTCCAGTGCCGTGACACCCACCTTCGGCGGCGCGGGCTGGTTGTTGAACTTGATCCACAGGCACGACAGCAGTTCCTTTGCGTCGTCGCGCGTCAGCGTGCCCTCGTCGATGCCCTTTTGATAGAACGGGAACAGATGCTGGTCGATGTGGCCGGGGTTCATGGAGTCCCAGCCGTTGAGCTCGGTGACGGTGCCCAGATGCACGAACCAGTACATCTGAATGGCCTCCCACAGGTCGCGGGGCGCATGGGCGGGCACCCAGCGGCAGACGTCGGCAATCTTCTCCAACTCCTTCCGGCGCTGGGGGTTCTCTTCTTTTGCAGCCATCTGCTCAGCCAGCTCGGCATGGCGCTCGGCAAAGAGAATGGCGGCGTCGCACGACACGGCCATGGCTTCCAGTTCCTGCTGCTTGTCGGTGGCCTCAGGGTCGTAGATGTAGTCGAGTCGGCGAATGCGGTCCTCGATGCGAGCCTTCACGTCGAGCAGTCCCTCGCGATACATCTTGCCGTCCATAGCCGTGTGGCCTGCGGCACGCTGCTCCATGAACTCGGTGAACACGCCGGCATGATAGGCCTCCTCCCACTCCTTCGACACGTGGTTGAAGATGCGTTCGCGCTGCGTCTTGCCCTTCCAGTAAGGGATGACCTCGCGCTCGTAGGTGTCGATATCCTCCTGCGAGATGTGGTACGACTGCAGCTCACGCGTGTCGAGCGTGTGCAGGTCTTCCACCGAGTGGCACGTCAGTTCGGGGAACGTCGGCACGGCCTTGGGCACAGGTCCGCGCTCGCCAACGATGAGCTCGTCGGGGCCGATGTAGATGGTCTTCTTCTTGCAAATCTCATAGAAGTTCTGCGCACGCAGCATGGCAATCGGCATAGTGCCGTAGTTCTGCTTGTAGAACTCGGTTTCGATGAGTGCGCGCTCGATGGAGAGCGTTGTCGGGGTGTCGAAGTTCTGCTGGCGTAGCCGACGAATGCGGTCGTTCATGCCGCCAAGGTTTTCTGGGTGTTTGATTTGGAAGTTCATGCGTTGTTAAAGATGTTCGTTTCTGCAATCTGCAAATGTAATCATTTTCC
>Ga0256404_1004432_pt1 | contig 26631 bp, 28 predicted proteins | sample RumenRJG_01DNA_FD_185990 | JGI IMG/M metagenome (GOLD analysis project Ga0256404, IMG submission 185990) | Bovine rumen microbial communities from Lethbridge, Alberta, Canada - RJG_01 | ecosystem: Host-associated > Mammals > Digestive system > Stomach > Rumen | place: Canada: Alberta | collected...
ATAATTACCAATGCAAAATCGAAAAGATCATATTAAGTGAATGATAGAATAGGTTAGAGGCTCTTAGGTAAGATGTTACCTATTTTTATCTAACAACTTCGCATAATTTATATTATGTTAAATTTTATAGATAGACCAATAATCACTTTTTTAAGTTACATGGTTATTGCCTTTGTTTAGCTAATGATTGAAGTGTTGTCTGAAGATTTATCTATTTTAGTGTTTCAACTTTTACTCTGCAGTACTTATTAGAAAATGCAATCGCATAAGCATAGACATGGTCAATTGAGCTGTCTTTTATATAACTTTCTGCATATTTCTTTTCTTTAATCTGTTCTAAGGCTACTTTCTGAGCGTTTAAGAGTTCATCTGTACTTGAACATGACTTAATTTCAATAACTACAGCTGTTTTGCCAGGATTATCTTTAAACGCAAAATCAAGATAACCTAAGCCTGCTTCTGCGTTTGACCTGTAACATGAAATAACATCTTTACAATTAAAGAAGATCCCTGATAAAAATCCCTGATAGAAGTTCTCTGGATTTGATTTTGTAGCAAAGTCCCTTGTTGATACATAAGCTAAGATAACTTCTGATAGTAAGTCTTCAACTTTCTTTTCATTGCCATTTAATAAAGCTTTTGCAATATTAACCGCTTTAAAATCAGGCCCTTCTTTGACCATGTCATTAAAACATTCTGTAATGTTAGAGTTAAAACACTCTAATATTTCCTTATTTGGTATCTTTACAAGATAGTTATTCTTTGAAGGATTTCCTACAGCTGTTAAATAACCTGTATGTAGTAATAATGAGAAGAAATCGTCAGGATCATGGAGTTTTAAATCGTCATAATTCATAGAATCATTGATTTTTACTTCAATACTCTTTCCATCAACCAAATCCTGAAGTTTCTCTCTAATGGTCTTGTTGAGATATCCTAAGTATTCTTGCAAAATCTTAGAAGATGACGTTGCATTCCAATAGTTGTCAGGTTTTATATCAGATTCAGTTCCATCTAATTTATGTTCATAGTTTTCTGCAACAAAATTGATAACATCCCATGGACAGAACATTTCTTCATTATAGAAACGGTATCCATCATAGTTTTCTTTGACCATACCCTCGTATTCGCTTAAGTTATAGTCTTCTAAGACTTTTTTAGTTTCTTCTTTGTTGAAGCCTATGATAGATGTAAATTCAGACTGTGTACTTAAAATTGTATTTACAACATTGTTAACACCTGTAAAAATCGAATTCTTTGCAACATTTAAACAGCCTGTCATAACTACTTTATAAATAGGTGCATTTTCCTCATTAGTATTCTTAGGAGTTCTTTTTAGTACTCCTAAAAAAGCACTGATAAGTTCAACCATTTCTTCATGATACTTACCAGCAGCCGATTTTGCTAATGGAACATCATATTCATCTATTAGAAGAATTACCTGTTTTTTAAAATGTTTGAACAAACAATTGCTAAGAAAATTTAACGAATCAGTAAGGTTGTTTTGATTTATTGGCTTTTTTAAATAAGCATCACTACAGAGATTTTTTAAATCTATTTTGTCATCATCTGTGAGAGCTTCACTTTTTTGCAGATAACTAAAAGTTCTAGCCAAATTCTTTACAAGAGTAATCAGAGCTCCTTTAGCAATTTCGAAATCTCCGCCAATAATCCCCTTTAATGAGATAGAAATAACAGGAAATTGCCCCATAAACTTATCTACAAATTCTTTATCTTTTAGAATACTCTTACCTTTAAAGAACTTTCGTTGAAATGAAGTATCAGAAGGATCATTTACATTCAGTCGTAGAAAATCAGCAAACATATCCATAAGCATGGTTTTGCCAAATCTACGAGGTCTTGTAAATAAAAGTACAGAACTACCATCTTCAGCAAAGACAGTTCTTAGATAAGAAGTCTTATCTACATAGTATTTATTTTGAGTTATTACTTCAGAAAAGGTATCTTCACCTGTTGGTAACAACTTGTATTTCTTAGAGGCTGTCATTTGCTTTCCCAATTATTAGTAGGATCTGTTTAACTAGTCGGTTGCTTAATGTTAACTGCTATCAATTATATAGTACTTATTTGAATTATCTTTACTCTGTCTCAAATAATAAAAAAGCAGGAACCTCACATAGAGATCCTGCTCTTCATTTTATCTATCAAGTTTACTTGATATTAGAATGCTGGAACTACTGCACCCTGGTATTTATCAAGGATGAACTTCTTGATTTCAGGAGTTCTTAAAGCTTTAACTAGAGCCTGAACACCAGCTGATTTAGCAGTCTTTGAATTTGCTACGATAATATTTACGTATGGTGAATCTGAGCTCTCGATGTATAGAGAATCCTTTAATGGATTTAAACCTGCACCAATGGCATAATTGGTGTTGATGATTGAAATATCAGTATCATCTAAAGCACGTGGTAACTGTGGAGCCTCTAATTCCTTGAAGTTTAAGTTCTTCTTGTTCTCTTTAACATCTAAAGGAGTAGCGGTTACGCTCTTTGGATCTTCAAGAGTGATTAAGCCAGCAGCCTGTAAAAGTAATAGTGCACGACCACCATTGGTTGGATCATTTGGAATTGCAACAGTTGCGCCATCTTTTAGATCCTTTAAATCTTTAATCTTCTTTGAGTAAACGCCCATAGGTTCAATGTGAACACCACCAACATTCACTAAGTCAGAGCCACGCTCTTTTACGAATGCCTTTAAGTAAGGCTCGTGCTCTTCAAAGTTGCAGTCTAGCTGGCCATCTGAAACAGCTAAGTTAGGCTGAACATAATCGTTGAACTCTGTAATTTTTAAATCAAAACCTTCTTTAGCTAGGATTGGCTTTACAGCCTCTAAGATCTCAGCATGAGGTACTGGAGTTGCGCCTACAGTAATTGTCTCATTAGCATAAGCTGAGAATGACACAGATGCTGCAGTTAGAGCAGCTAAACCTAAAAGTGACTTAATCTTATTCATTATATTAATCTCCATGAAATGATTCTTACCTAATTTGTTCCGTTGGTAATAATATGCCCTCATTACTTTTGAAGATCAACAAGTTAATAATACTATTTTTGAATTGATACTTATAGCCAACGGCTATAATTGCAATAAAAAAGGAGAGCTACTATGAGTTCTCCTTTTTTAAGAGCTTTATTTGAATTTTACTATCTATGGTCAACTTTCTTGGTTAAGTAGTCACCTACAAGCTGGGTTAACTGCACCATTAGAATCAAGATAATTACAGTTAACACCATGATAGATACTTGGAATCTCTGATAACCGTATCTGATAGCGATATCACCTAAGCCACCACCACCGATGGTACCTGCCATAGCTGAACAGCCGATAATTACAATTACAGTTAATGTAAAGTTTTGAATTAACTCAGGTAATGCCTCAGGCAACAGCACTTTTCTAATGATTCTAAATGGACTTGCTCCCATTGATTGAGCTGCTTCAATTAGACCATAGGATACTGTTCTTAATGAGGTTTCAACTAATCTACCTAAAAAAGGAATAGTTGAAATTGTCAAAGGCACAATTGCAGCAGTAGTACCGATACTTGTACCTACAAAGAATTTTGTAATAGGAATAATTGCCACCATTAAAATAATAAATGGAATTGATCTTAAGGCATTAACAATGGAACCTAATACAGAGTAGAACACTGGTGAATACCAAAAATAACCTTTAGAGGTAACAAGTAAAATCACGCCTAAAGGCACACCAACAATTATTGAGATTGCTGTAGCTAAAAATACCATGTAGAAAGTATCAACAGTACCGTCAAACAAAAGTACTGAAATTTTTGCTGCATATGATGACAGACCTAAAGAAGTTAAAAACTCAATCATTTATTTTGCCTCCTTTAGCTGATAACCAAGAAGCTTAACTCTATAAACTCTCTTCTCTAGCTCAACTTTAGCTTTGTTAATAATGTCCTCATTACCTTCGATTGCAATAATCAGAACACCTAGAGGCTCATTTTGAATATGGTTAATTTGACCTGCCATAATGCCAATCTTTACGCCTAGCTTTTCAGCTACATCGACAATCACAGGATCTTCAGCTTTATTGCCTAAGAATAAAACCTCAAACCAGGCTTTTGAACCTTCTTGATATGTATCTGTAAGATGTGTGTACTCTAAAAGATCATTTAAGTCTTTTCTTACCACAGCGCTTACTAGTCTCTTAGTTAACTCTTTTTGTGGATTTGCAAATACATCGATAGTATTACCCATCTCACTGATAAGACCACCATCAATAACTGCAACTCTGTCACAGCATTCTTTGATTACTTCTAACTGGTGAGTAATGATCACGATGGTAAGATTTAGTTTCTTTTTAAGATCTTGTAGTAACTTCAAGATTGAACTTGTTGTCTTTGGATCTAAAGCTGAAGTAGCTTCATCACAAAGTAAGATCTTAGGATTTGTTGCTAATGCTCTTGCAATACCTACTCTTTGCTTCTGACCACCTGATAATTGAGCTGGATAAACATCTGCTTTATCACCAAGTCCTACCATTTCAAGCAACTCTTTTACTTTAGCTTTTATGGTCTTTTTGTCATTTTGAGGATTCAGCTCAAGTGGAAAGGCTACGTTTTGAGCTACAGTCATTGAAGATAATAGATTGAATTGCTGGAAGATCATTCCAATTGATTGTCTTACTTTTCTTAACTGTACTTCTTTGTAGTCTGTGATATCTTCACCATCAATGATTACCCTGCCCTCTGTTGGAGTTTCAAGCATATTGATGATTCTAATAAGTGTTGATTTACCTGCACCCGAAAGACCAATCACACCAAAGATTTCACCTTTGTTAATAGTTAGATTGATACCTTTTAATGCATGCAAACTATGTTTTTTATCTAGCTGATAAACTTTGTGTATATTCTCTAATTTAATCATTTTGACTAATCCTAGTATGGACTTTTAAGTCATATCTTATTGCAATGCAGATTATTTTATTTGTTATTTCTGTCTTTTTTATAATATTCTAAAGGTAATTACAAGATTTCTTGACTATTTGATATAAATTTTTAATTACTCAATTATCAAATTTAGATTCGTTATAATCACTTTAATTTTAGATTTTTATCACATTATTAAACATGTTGATGTAGATGTGATATTCTATACTTATTTGATATGAATCTTCTCTGATAAAGACTATGAGGTGGTTTTTGTTTAATAGTAAAAAGACAACTCAGCTAGCTGCACTCTTTTTATGGAAAAGTGGAGGAAACTTCACTATGCCTTATATCAAGCTAATGAAAATGCTTTATTTTACAGAGAAAGAGGGCTTATTGCGCTATGGATATTCAATTACAGGTGATGAGATCTTTTCAATGCCTCATGGTCCTGTGCTTAGTCATACCTATAACATGATAACTGACGGTTCTAATGACTCCGTATGGAACGATTGGATTAGTGGCGAAGATGATTACTGTGTTGCACTAAAACCCAAAGGTATTACTGTAAACAATTATGAAGATAAATTTGATCTTCTTAGCAAAGCAGAAGTTTTGTTGGTAGACGAGATTTACAATAAATATAAACATCTGACTAAGTGGCAAATCAGAGACATTACCCATGATCCTAAAGTCTGTCCTGAATGGCATGATCCCCATGGTTCATCTAAACCAATAACAATCGATGATATATTTTTATCAAATCATAGAACACAAGAAGAAGCTAATTCTGTAAAGAAAAGGATATCAGAGAATGATTCTTATTCGCGACTAACTAAGGATCTTATCTAATGTATATTCCTTTTAAGGGTGGTACTGTACTTGGTGATGTAGGTGGTGGATGTAAACACCTCATTATTATATGTAATGATCCTGTATATTACGATGAAGAAATACCAAACTGTTATGCTGTTCTTACCGTGAATGTAACCTCTTGGAATGAGAATAAGTGCTTTAATGACGATACATGCTTACTACTTCCAGGTTCTCACCCTTTCATTAAGCATAAGAGTTTTGTTTATTACCAACAATCAATTCCATGGCGAGTAGATCCTATAATAAAGAAAGTAGAAAACAAAGAATTAATCCCTATGGAAACGGTTTCTGATGCAGTCTTAAAAAATGTGCTTGATGGTTTTGAAAAATCAATTCATACACCAAGGAAGTCTCTAAGATTCTATAGAAGGTTCATAAAGCCAAATCTATAAAGCTATTGTGTTTTGAATTTACTTATTTTCTTGTAACATTCAACAAAAAAGATTTAAAATTCATAACGTAAACTAAAGAAACGCAATAGAATCTCTTTTTAAATTGAATTAGATGATTAGGTTCAAAAACTATATAATGTTTTATACAAATTGAATTGTCTAATTCATGTATTGGTGTTGTGTCGCCACAATAAATTTAAGTTCAGAAGGAAATCTAATGGCTTTTGGAATTTTTTCTAAAAACAAAAACAATCAGCAAAACGAAGACTCTGGTAAGGTAGCATCCCTTTTTAAAAAGATCCGCCTTAATGTTAACCAGACTTCAGGCAAAACTATCAATAGAGATTTCGATTCTGAACCAAGCTTCGGTCAAGTAAATCAGAATTACGCATCAATAGATCCTACACAATGCAATCCAAGTCAAAATGTAAATTCTCAGGATCAATTTGCTAGTGCTTTTTCAGATCCTGGTTTTACAAATATCGTTCCACCTCAGAATTTAGAATCTCAGCAGCAAACTTCAGATTTTGATTTATCAAATTCACAAGGATTGTCACAACCAAACACACAGACTCATGAAGAAGAAACCATTTATGCTGTAGGTCCTTCAGAGCGCGAGTTAAAGAAACACGATTACTACACATATAAAGCTAATGAAGCTTATTTAAATGAAGAAGGTCGTGACTCAGGACACTTGTACATTGCACCAGGTGAGCCTTTAAGACCAAGAAAGCCTAAAGCAGAAGTTAAACAGGAAGAAGAAAAGACTCCCATTCAAACCGATCTTTTTTCTAATAACACTATGGTTCAAGGAGACATTCCTGCTTATATTGCAACTGATGCAAAGCAGATTTCACAGAACACAGCTCCTGTAAATGAAGATAAGCCTGCTGTAAATACTAGTGTTAAAGAGAATACTGTGGCTGTGCAAAATACAGTTGAGTCAAATAATCCAGCCTCTAATGGTTTAGCTAAGCCTTCTTTTGAGAATACAACTCAAAGTAATTCTGCTGATAACCAAATAAATCAGCAAGCAACCTTTGCAAATAATCAACAGGCAAATGTTTGTGGCAGTACAGCTCAATCTAGCATTTTTGCGAATGTTAAAAACACTAACTTAAACTTTGGACCACTGGCAGAACAAACAAACAATTCTGAACCAAACTTCAATCAGAATGCACAAGTACAGCCAAATGTTCAAGTTCAACAGCAAGTTCCAAATGAACATTTAGCTTCTAATACTCAGACTAAAGTTAACAATGAGATTTCAGGCTTTGTTTATGTTTTAGTCTTTTTAAGACAGCTTGTAGCGTCATTTTTTAACTTTACTAATTTAGGCGCTTTATTTCCAAAGCAAGCTTTATCAATCTTAGGGCCGTCAGCTCCTGCTTTCATGCCGTTGCCATACTTTGTAATTGGCTTAATTACCTGTGCTTTAGCTATGTTCATGCAATCTGTATGTCAGAGCTATTCATTGTGTGCTGCCGTTGTTACCATGTTCTTCTTTGCATTAACAGGATCAGGTGCATTCAGAGGAATTGGTCATTTATGTACAGCAATTTCTTTAAGAAAGATTGATACTTATGGCAAGATCTTAATTACACTGATTGTGATCAGTCTGTTTGCAAGATCAATTCAGTATTTTTCAAAATACATGGAATTAGACTTCTATTTCTGCCTAGGCTTTGCTGTTATCTTTATGTTAAGCTCATTTACAGCAACCACCTTAAACTTTGGTTCATCTGACGATCCTGTAAGTTCATTTGGAACTTTAGGGCTTAAAGGTTTAATTGCAGGTACAATTATCAGCCTTGCTATTACTTTTGTCGTACTAGATTGGCAGATTGCTTTGACAATGTTAGGCATTTGCCTGCTTTGCAGAGTTCTAATTGGTCAGTTCATTGTAGTAAAAGGAATTAAGGCTAGCACTGATATGGTATGTGCCTTGCAACTTATTACTGCAATCTTATTGATGCTAGAGCTTATCTTTACTAATGGATACTTTACCTTTATCAATCCAGCATTATTAGGATAGTTACCTAAAAAACACTTCTTTTCATTTGAAAATTTGTAATAAAGAAAAGCTCTTTCATGAAGTTGTAATGACTTTTTTGAAAGAGCTTAGTTTATTTACTTCTCAAAAGGTTTGTCGATGACCTTTTCAAGGTTATAAGTACTAAATTCAACATCAGGTACTTTAATCTCACCTAACTTTAAACCATAGAGATTTTCAAAATTAGTAGAGGTAATTGAAGCGAACTTATCTTCACTGATACCTTTAAAATCTGCAATAAACTTTAATGTGTATCTTACAAAGGCAGGCTCGTTTTCAACTCCTCTTACAGGAATTGGTGCCAAATATGGACAGTCAGTTTCTACCATCATTCTGTCTACAGGTACGTATTTAATTACCTCTCTTACATTGTCTGAACCTTTAAAGGTTGAGATACCTGTAAAAGAAATATAAAAGCCCATATCAAGGCATGCTCTTGCCATCTCAACAGTATCTGTAAAGCAATGAATTACACCACCGACATCACGAGCATTTTCTGCTTTCATAATCTCTAGTGTGTCTTTTTTAGCCTCTCGAGCATGAATTACCAAAGGCTTATGAACTGAGTGAGCTATATTGATTTGTCTAGCAAATGACGAGATCTGTATATCACGAGTCTCAGGTGCATAGTGGTAATCAAGACCAGTCTCACCTACAGCTATAACCTTTGGAGAACTTTCAAGATTTTTGATTAACTCCTCATCTTTCCAGTCAGGATCATCCTCAAGATTTAGAGGATGGATACCTAAAGCAAGGTAGATGTTGTCATAATCTTTAGCAATTTCGTAGTTTTTTAAAAACTCTTTTGTTGTACAAGATACATTTAAAAAGTGAGTAACACCTGCATGGTTAGCTCTTGCTATGATCTGTTCTATTTTATTACCAGCTTTACCCTCCAAAGACAGGCTTGATAAGTGGCAATGTGAATCGACTAAATAAGTCATGATTTTTCCTTTTTACAATATGATTCTTTTCTTACAGCTAGATCCTTTTCTTCACACGATCCTTTTCTTGCAAATAGCTGCTATTTTACATTCATTACAAAGCGGTGTACGAGCCTTACAAACATATCTACCATGAAGCAACAAAAGATGGTGAGCTTGAAGAAGATACTTCTCATCTATTAAAGGTACAATCCTATCTTCAACTTCTTTAGCTGTTTTACCTAAACAAAAGCCGGTTCTGTTACATACTCTAAAGATATGAGTATCTACAGCCACTGTAGGTTTGTTAAAAGCAACGTTTAATACAACCTTAGCAGTTTTAGAACCAACGCCTGGTAGCTTTATGAGTTCATCATAAGTAGAAGGCACAACACCGTTAAAGTCATCACAAAGCATTTTAGACAGCTTTACAAGATATGATGCTTTTGCTTTCCAAAGACCAATGGTTCTGATTACATTACCCACAGCATCTTCTGAGAGTTCACTCATTTTAGATGGTGTTGGTGCCAATCTGAATAACTCAGGTGTGATCTTATTTACAGACTCATCTGTAGCTTGTGCTGAAAGCACCACAGCACACAAAAGCTCAAATGGATTATGAAATTTAAGCTCTGATTTGGGATTTGGGAAACACGATGACAAAATGTTCAGCATGTTTTCTCTTTGTTCTTTGTTAAGTAATGAGGTTTTAGCTACCATAAAATCAACCACACCTTGCTGTTTATTGATTGGTATTTTACATGCTGCAACCAGTCTGTAAATCAAAAGATCATATTATGGCAAGCACTGACAATAAAATGTAATAAGAAATGCATGAGTTATAAATATCAGATCTCATTTAACCTTTACATTTTGAAATATAATTTTTAAAAATCGCCTTTCTTTAGTAAAATACTTAAGCTAACTTAGAATTTTTCTCAATATCTTTAGACTTTATGAAAAAAGATTTAAAATTCAGCGTGTAAGATATTTTATTCAAGTTAAGTAAAGTGACATGTCTTGCTCAATTACCCAACAAGAGCTAACTAACTAAAATAATCCATTTTATTAGCTTATTTGAACATTACCTTATTAGGTAGTGTTATATATCTTATTTTGATGTAATACGTTTGACGGATACACGTAATATCTATGGTTCACTATTTATTTTTATTCTTTGGCGCTGCAATTGTAAATAACTTTGTGCTGGTTCGCTTTCTTGGTTTGTGCCCTTTCTTAGGTGTATCAAACAAGATCTCTGCTGCAGCAGGAATGGGATTGGCTACATCATTTGTGTTGCTGATAACTTCAATTGCCTGTTATCTGGTTAATACCTATATTCTGACTCTATATTCTTTAGAGTCTTTAGAGCTAATCATCGACATCGTGATTATTGCGATAACTGTACAGTTAGCTGAGATTGTGATCCGTTTTGTATCCATGGATTTATATAATGCTTTAGGTATTTATCTACCTTTAATTACCACTAACTGCATTGTTTTAGGTTTAGTTCTTTTACAAGGTTCACTCTCATTTAACCTAGCTGAATCTGTAGCTTTTACTATTGGTGCTGGCTTTGGTTTTACTCTTGTATTAGTTCTCTTTGCAGCTATCAGAGAAAGATTAGCAATCTCAGATGTACCTGAACCATTTAAGAATACTGCTATTGCCTTGGTTACAGCAGGTCTATTGTCAATGGCATTCATGGGATTTGCAGGCTTTGCAGGAAGTGCCGCATGATAAATTTTGAATTCATTATAGCGTTAGCTTTAATCTTAGCTTTAATTGGTATTCTGCTCTCAATTCTGTCATCTTTTACAGAATCAAAGAGCGGTAGCAGCAGTGAAAAGCGTATTGAAAAGTTATTACCTGGTATCAACTGCGGTCAATGTGGATACCCTGGCTGTCAGGCCTATGCTAAGGCTCTAGCAGATGGCAAAGCTCAGGCTAACTTATGTAAACCTGCTGGTGCTGATGTAGCTAAACAGATTGCCTCAATGTTGGGAATTGCCTCAGGTGATGTTGAAGATTATGAAGAGCAACTCTTCTCACCAAGACAGGTTGCCTATATTCATGAATCACAGTGCACTGGTTGCGGTAAATGTAAGAGAAAATGCCCTGTTGACGCTATCTCTGGTTTATTAAAGCAACCTCATGTTGTAGATCCTGAAGAATGCATCGGTTGTGATGAATGTATTAACAACTGTCCAGAAAAGTGTATCGAAAAAATCAGACTTGAACGAAATCTATCTCATTTCAACTGGAATATACACTCTGTTCAAATTAAGAGTGGGAGTTAATAATGTCATCTAAACAATTACAAAAAATTGCTCAGGCAAAAATTTGGAAGTTCTTTGGTGGCATTAAACCAAAAGAGCTCAAAGACACTGAAAACTGCAGAATTGAAGAGCTAAAGCTACCATCTCTGATTTGCTTACCTATTGAAAAGCATTTAGGTAAGGATGGCGAGATCTTAGTAAACGTAGGAGATCATGTTAAAAAAGGTCAACCTTTAACTGCAACAACCGGCAGATTAGTGCCTTGTCATGCCTCTACATCAGGTACTATTACCGCTATTTCAAAAGAGCTTTTACCTCATCCTAGTGGCTATACAGGTCTTTGCATTACCATCAAACCTGATGGTTTAGATGAAGAAATTGAGCCAGCTCCTCTTCCAAATTGGGAGAGCATGAACAGTAAAGATCTTTTATCAAGAATGCATAGTTTTGGCGTAGAAGGTTTAGGCGGAGCTCAATTCCAGACTGATATTAAGTTAAAGTCTGCCTTAGATGAGTCAATCTCAGGTTGTAATGTTCTTATTATCAACGGTTGTGAATGTGAACCTGCTATCACCTGTGATGACAGAATTATGCAGGAACGCGCAAGTGAAATTGCTCTAGGTATTAAGATCTTCAACAAGATTTTAAATCCAAAGATCACCTTAGTTGCTATTGAGAACAACAAGCCAAAAGCAATTTCAGCTATGGAACAGGCTTGTGCAGAGGTAGCAACTGTAAGAGTGATCCCTACTGTATATCCATCAGGCTCTGCTCGCAATCTTATTAAGATTTTAACCGGTATTGAGGTGCCATATAACGCTCATACCTCAGAGTGTGGCATTGTAGTTGATAACGTAGGTACTGTCTTAGCAGTAAAAGAAGCTGTGGTAGATGGTCGTCCGTTAACCTCAAGAGTAGTTACAGTAACTGGCAATTCTTTAAAGAGAAAAGGTAACGTAAGAGTAAGATTAGGAACCTCTGTAAGATTCGTTTTAAGTAATTATGAGTTAAATCCAGAGTTCCATCAAAGGATCATTTTAGGTGGACCAATGATGGGCTTTACTCTACCTTCAATTGATGTGCCTATTACCAAGTCAGTAAACTGCATCATGGCTCCTGGTTCAAATGAGATCCCAAGAATAAAAGAGCCATCAAATTGCATCCGCTGCGGTCGTTGCGCTAGAGTGTGCCCAAGTCGCCTTGTGCCTTATCAGATGTACAATCAATCAAAAGCTCATAACCATGCAGCAGCTCAGATGTGTGGAATTAAAGATTGTACCTTGTGCGGTTGCTGTACCTATGTTTGCCCTTCTTATATACCTCTTACAGCTCAATTCAGATATGAAAAAGCTGTAGAGAAGCATATTTACGATGCTGAGGTTCGAAATGAGAGAGCTAAACAGCGTATGGAAGCACGCAATGTTCGTTTAGCTGAAGAAGAAAAAGCTCGTGCTAAGAAGAAAGCTGAAGCATTAGCCAGAATGAAAGCTCAAAAAGAGGCTGAAAAAAATATGTCGCCTGAAGAGCTTGCTGCTGCTCGTCAAAAAGCAATCGAAGAAGCTAAGGCAAAAGCTCGTGAGCGTAAGGCTGCTTTAATGGCAGCAAAAGGTGCTACTGCAAACGCACCTGTAGCTACTGCTGAAGACACTAAAGAAGCTCAGGCTGTACAAAGAATTAAAGATGTTGAAAGAAAAGCCATTATGGTAGCAAAACATCAAGGCCATATGGAAACATCCATTCTTCCAAAAAAGGATGATGTAGAGACTAAAGTTGCTAAAGCACAGGCTGAAGTTGTAGATATTCTGCCATATGCTTTAAGAACTCAGGCTGGTGTAAGAGATAATGTTTTAAATATTAAAGCTTACGATGAACCTGTAATTGTCAACGAGAATCATCCATTAGTTGGTTTAGAGCCAGATGATAGCTTACAGAATCCTGTTCAAAAGAAAGTAATTGCTCAAGTTTTACTTTCTCATCAGGAACCAAAAGAAGAAAACAATTCATTGCCTCAGGCATTAAAGAAAAAGACATTGAGATCAAAAAGGTAAAAAATGAACACTAATTTTAATGGAGTTTCAAGACAGAACCTAGGAATTGAAACTGCTCCACATTTAAAAGCACCTTTGACCACCAAGATGATCATGGGTATTGTGTCTTTATGTCTACTACCTGCTTTTGTGGTTCAGATTTTCTTTTTTGGCTTTGGTAATTTCTTCCAGTTTATAAACTGCCTAGTAACAGCTGTGATCTGTGAGGTGGTAGTTGCTCTCTTAAGACATAGATCAGTTTTGCACTCTTTGTCAGACTTGTCTTATTTAGTTACAGCAGCTCTTTTAGGTATGACCTTACCTCCACTCTTACCATGCTACTACGCTGTAGTTGCAACTGTATTTGCTATTATTGTGGTAAAGGCTGTATTCGGTGGTCTTGGAAATAATATCTTTAACCCAGCTATGGCAGGATTTGTCTTTATCGTAATTTCAAGTCCATCTGCTGTAGGTTTGTCTTGGGTAGCTCCTGCACCATATGCTTTTTCAGTTGCAACTTTAGAGAAAACTGCTGAAGTCATATACGACAAAGAAAATGCTGATAACTTAAAGAAAGATATTGATGCTCTTAACATTACTTTATTAGATAAGAAAGCTGACAGTACAGCATCTTCAAACGATACTGATGCTACTACTGGTGCTACCTTCTTAGAAGAGATTAAGTCAGCTAGAAAGAGCGGAACTTTATATAAGAAAACAGATGTTGATTTCCACTCATCAGAGTACTTAGCTTATTTCTGTTTAGCAATTGCCTACCTTTTAGGTGGTATTGCACTGATTGCCTTTAAGATCATCTTAGTCAAGATGGTGGTAGTCTTCTTTGTCTCAATTGTAGCTTTCTCATTGATATTGTCACATATCTTCCCAGGCTACTTCCTGCCACCACTTGATACCTTGCTCTTTGGCGGTACCATGATGGCAGCATTCTTTATTATTACCGATCCTGTAACTAATGCTGGTACATCAAAGGGTCGTATCTATTTCTCAATTTTAGTTGCTTTCTTAATTGTGCTCTTAAGAGCCTTTGGTTCTTACTCAGATGCTGTAGCATTTGCAGTAATGCTCTCAAATGCTGCCGCTCCTTTAATTGATGTCTTAACTCATAGAAGACCTTTTGGCTACAGATACAAAAAAGGAGGGCTGCAGTAATGAAAAACACTAACGTAGAGACTCTTTTAGGTACAAACGAAAAAGATACTAAACGCATGAATAAAGGACTTCGTTCTTTATTGTCAGGTGTGTCTTTAGCTGTTGTAGGTTCATTGTGCGTAGGTCTTATCCTTTATGTAGAAAACTCTACAAAAGCACAGATTGCCGAAAACCAAAAGAACAGTATTGATGCTAGAGTTTTAGCTTTGCTCCCAGAAGAAGCAAAAGTAACAGGCAATAAGCTTACTTGCTATCAAATTAAAAAGAGTAAGTACATTGGATCAAATCAGAAACTCTTTGTTGCAAATAGAGATACAGAGGTTACAGGTTACGTAATGACCTATGAGACCTCAATGGGTTATTCAAATCCTTTGGTGATGATCGCAGGCTTTGATAAAAACAAAAGAGTTTATAAAGCTGATATTCAGTTCTCTTTAGAGACTCCGGGCTTAGGTGACAAAGTTGATAGAGCTCATGGCAATTTCTTAGATCAGTTCAATGGCCACAGTTATGATGATGCCAACTGGGATGTGAAGAAATTAGGTGGTGATTTTGACTACATCACTGGCTCTACAGTTACCTCAAGAGCTACTGTAGTTGCAACCTCAATGGCTCTAAAAGAACTAAATACTATCGATCTTTCAAGATATTCAAAATGCAGGACACAGAATTAAATGAGTGAAAACTTAAAGCCTGTAGAAGGCAAAATTGAAACTAAGGTAAAAGAAACAAAACTTCCAAAAGAGTGTATTGTAAAAGTATTCTTAAAAGGTATTTGGTCTAATAATCCAGGCTTATGCCAATTATTAGGTCTGTGTCCTTTATTAGCTGTTACCACATCAGCTGCCAGTGCCACAGGTCTTGCTATAGCAACTTTAATTGTAATGTGCGTAAGCTCTTTTGTAATTTCTTTAATTAGAAAGCTCATCTTTAAAGAAGTACGTATCCCTATTTATGTACTCTTTATTGCCACATTAGTTACGGTTGTAAGGTTCTATACTCAAGCTTATTTCCAAGATCTGTACTCACAGTTAGGTATTTACCTGTCTTTGATTGTAACTAACTGTATCATTATGGGTAGAGCTGAGGCTTTTGCCGGCAAAAATGGTCCTATTGCCTCTTTCTTTGATGCTTTAGGTTGCGGTATTGGATTTTCACTAGTGTTATTCGTCTTAGGTGCATTACGTGAGATCTTAGGTTCTGGTACTTTCTTTATGGGAGCATCAAACCTCTTTGGTGAGTTTGGTAAGTCACTTGAATGTACAGTTATGTCATCAGACTACACCTTAATGGTAGCAATCTTGCCTCCTGGTGGTTTCTTTATTCTTGCATTCTTAATTGCTTTAAAGAACTTCCAGTCTAACTTCAGACGCAATAAGATTGAGAACAGCTACAAGATTAAGTCCATCCAAAACTAAGCTGTTCTAACACTACTACCCCATTAAAAAGGCGCTCGATTTTGAGCGCCATTTTTAACTACTTTTTCAAGTTCTTAATAAATTCCTCATAGCCTTTCTGTCTTAACTTACAAGAAGGACATTCTCCACAGCCATAGCCCCATTCATGCAATTTGTCATGTTGACCTTCATAGCAGGTGTGGGTCTTTTCTACGATGAGTTTTACAAAGTCCATGCCACCTAAATCATAGGCTAATTTAAACGTCTCTCCTTTAGATTTGAACATCAGAGGTGTTTCAAATTTTAAATTTGACTCCATCCCAAGATTTACAGCTGTCTCTAGAGCTTTCATAGTATTGTCACGGCAGTCAGGATATCCTGAGTAATCAGCCTGACCAACACCTGTAATTACAGTATCAGCTTTAATGGTATAGGCATAACTTGCTGCATAGCACATGAAGATTAAGTTGCGTCCTGGTACAAATGAGGTTGGTAAGTGATTCTCCTCATTCATTACATATGAGCCGTTATCTTTGGTTAGAGCAGAATTGGTAAGATCTTTAAAAGACAACATATCTACAACTCGGTCGCCTTCGAACTTCTTAAACAGATCATTATCAAAGCTCTTTAAAGCATCTAAAAATTCCAGACGGCATTTCATCTCCACATCATGTCGTTGGCCATAGTTAAAACCAATGGTTGCTACCTTGTCATATTTCTTTAAAGCATAATAAAGACAGGTTGAGCTGTCCTGACCACCTGAGAACACTACTAAAGCTTTACTCATAATTCACCTCTCAAAAATCATGCTCATTCTACTATATAAGGAAGTGTGATTTAAGGCATCTTTTATCCGGCAAACGGCATTCTTCGCTCTTAAATTTAGTTTGCCGTTTGAGGCAAAACACCTGTAATTTACTTTGCCACAAAATAAAACTCTATATAAATCAGTAAATAAAATAATTGGCACGCCATTTGCTTTATATAAGACATAAGAGCGAAAAGCTCAAATATAAAAATAACTTTGTGAGAGAAAAAATACTATCTATTATCTATTTGGAGAAACGCTATGTTCAATACATCAATTACTGGTTTAAATGGTTCCCAGAAATACTTAGACACCACCTCAAACAACATTGCTAACGCTAACTCATACGGTTTTAAGAAATCACGTGCTGAGTTTGCTGACTTATATACTAACTCTGTATTTACAAGTTCTAAGACAGCTACCGGTATGGGTACTAATACTACAACCGTAGCTCAGCAGTTTGCTCAGGGTTCATTATCAGGTGATACTGGTAATAACTTAGATATGGCAATCAGTGGTAATGGTTTCTTTGTTCTGGCAAATGAGCCTAACGACACTGCTACTGCTAACAATGGTGACAGAACCTACACTAGAAACGGTGCATTTGAGCTAAATCCAAATGGATATATCGTTACCGCTATGGGTGATTATCTGCAAGGTTACCCTGTAGACGAAGACGGTAATGTTTCAAATCTTGATATTACATCTACAAAAGCTATTAAGATCCCTAGTGACACAGGTGCTCCACGTGCTTCATCAAAGATTGGTATTACCTTTAACTTACCAGCTGGCGCTGATGCTAAGGCAACTCAGGCAGCTCACGGTTACCAGAACTTTGATCACACTGATAGCTCAACCTATACAAATGCATCATCACAGACTGTATATGATTCTTTAGGTGGTGCACATACTTTAACTTATTACTTCATCAAAGATCATACCAATGATGGTACTCAGAACCATCCTGGTAACGTAACTAACGACGGTCACACCATTTGGAACGTATTAACCTATGTTGATGGTAACCCTGTTGACGTAGCAGGTGGTGTTGACTTAGCTGTTGATGGTAACAGCCCATCAGCTGATGCTGGTAAGACCTTCAAAGGCATTCAGTTAGAGTTCGGTACAGATGGTAAGTTAATTGATGGCGGTCAGACTCCAGGCTTAATCACCTTCACAAACGCAGGCGGTGCTAACCCTCCTGAGGCAGGTCGTGATGCTTACACTTTAGCTCAGGCCATGGGCGGTGGTGTAGATGATTCTCAGTCTATCGTAGCTGATCTTAACTACACTCAGTATGGCAGCTCAAAGTTCTCTGTAGGTGGAATTACCAATGACGGTTATTCAACTGGTGTACTTGAGAACGTACAGGTTAACGAAGACGGTGTCATCATTGCTTCATACACCAATGGTAGAACCTCAAAGATCTGTAAAGTTGCTATGGCAAACTTCACTAACCCTCAGGGCTTAATCAAGGTTGGTGATACTCAGTGGAAAGAATCTGTAAACTCAGGTGAAGCTCAGGCATGTGAGGCAAATTCTGGTATGGCAGGTGCAATTAAAGGCGCTAACTTAGAGTTATCAAATGTTGAATTAGCATCAGAATTAGTTGACCTAATCATTGCTCAGAGAACCTATCAGGCCAATGCTCAGGCTCTACAGACTCAGAACACTGCAATGGATTCAATCATGAACATCCGTTAATGGTTAAAAATTTTATTTAAGTTTCTCTTTTAGATAGTTGTGCCTCATAGTTATGCTATGGGGCTTTTTTTCATCTTAGCAATGAAAATTTTGGCAGATCATATACTGTACAGATCGTGCAATTTTGATCGTTGTTGTAAATTTAAGATTTAATCTTCACTCTTATAGTGAATTAGCTAATAAACCATACATCTTTGAGTTGTCTCATGCTAACATTGTGCCACAAGTTTTACTGATACATTTAGGATGTGTGTATGTTAAAAAAATTATCTGTATTAGCTCTATCTGCTGTTATTTTAACCGGTTGCTCATGGAGCCATGTAAAGAATGTAAACGCAGTTGATGCTGGCAATATTACAAAAGTTTGCGTTGTAGCTAACAACAATAAGCCTGCAGATCCAGCTGTTCAGCAGATGATTCAGAACTCATTACTAACTTTAGGTGTTGATAATATCCTAGTTTCAGGTGAGTCAAGATCATATGAGAATCAGTGCTCTAACATGCTGAAGTTCTCAACTCGTGGTGGTAATGCTAAGAAGATCGGTTTATTACACGTAAGATTCTACAAAGTTAACGACATTGATAACTTCAAGGTATTAGGCGAAATCTCTCATAAAGAGAAAGTTAAGGTTGCAAACCTACAGCCTATCGTTAACGATTTAATCAAGCAGTTATTAAACAAATAATAAGAATATAACCACAGTAGAATAGAGAGCGATCTCTATTCTACTTTTTTGTGTCTAAATACAAACAAATTATTATGCCTAACTTTTACAAAGAATTAAAAATCTCAGCATTTGATGCAATCTCTAAAGCTCAAGAAATAGCTTCCTCTCCTATGTTATTCCAGACAGCATGTATTCTTTTAGATCATGGAGTACTTGCAGTATTAGAAAAAGAAAAAGACGGAATAACCGTAACTGATTTATGCAAAAAATGCGATCTTAATGAATATGCGTTAGGCGTTTTACTTGATATGGCTGCATCTGGTCAGATTGTTTTAGTATCGGATGATCACAAATACACTTTAAGTAAGATTGGTTTCTTCTTATTAAATGACAACATGACCAAGATTAACTTAAAGTTCACTCAAGAGATCTGCTATAAGGCAATGGCATCTTTAGAGGATTCTTTAGTTAATGGTAAAGCAGAAGGTTTAGCTGTATTTAATAAAGAATGGGAAACCATTTACCCTCATTTAGGAGAGCTTCCTGAAAAAGCTAAGAAAGCATGGTTTGACTGGGATCACTTGTATTCTCAGACAGCTTTCAAACAAGCTATTTTAGAAATGGACAAGCTCTTCAAGCCAAAAGTTATCTTTGATGTTGGTGGCAATACCGGCAAATTCTCAATTGCATGCTGTGAGAATATTAAAGATGTTAAGGTAAAAATCTTAGATTTACCTTCACAGATTCAGATGGCAAAAGAGAATATTCATGCTCACGGTCTTGATGAAAGAATCGACTTTTTAGCATGCGATATCTTAATGGACAACAAACTGCCAGAAGGCGCTGACATCTGGTGGATGAGTCAGTTCCTAGACTGTTTTGCTCCAGAGCACGTTCTACATATTCTTTCAGGCATTAAAGCTTCAATTAAAGATGATGCTCATGTATGTATCTTAGAGCCTATTGCAGACAGACAGAAATTTAAGGCAGCAGACTTTGCTATTAACGCAGGATCCTTATATTTCACTGCCGTTGCTAATGGCTATTCAAGATTCTTTACAACCGATATGCTCACCTCTTTAGTTGAAAAAGCAGGCTTTAAGGTTGAAAAGATCATCGACAATTTAGGAATTAGTAACTCTCTGTTTATTTGTAAAAAGGCTTAGCCATGAAATTTGCACTTAACATTGATGATTATTCTGCTAGAGCATTTGGTTTAAATACCAAAGAACAGTTCTCATCATTAGCATCTGGAGAGATTGAAGCTGATATTAAAGCTCCTAATCCAAAGCCTGCAAACATTCCAATGATGACAGCACGTCGTCTTAGCATGGGATGCAGAATGGCTGTAGATATCGGTATTGAACTTATAAAAGCTCATGATGATATTGATGCTGTGATCTACTCTAGTGCTACAGGTGAAGAAGAGCACAACTATAAAGTGCTTGAATCTGCTGCTAAGGGAGTTGATTGTTCTCCTACTGATTTTTCAATGTCAGTGCATAATACTGGAGTAGGCAACTTTACAATTTTATCTAAAAAGAAGATCCCTTCAAGCTCAGTAAGTGCTGGTATTGATTCATTCTTAATGGCTTTAACTGACGCTTATGTAATGCTGTCTTCAGGTTACAAAAAGATCTTAGTTGTAGACTACAACGTATCTATTCCACCTTTCTTTAAGAACTACTTAAAAAAGGATTTCCCTGATTACCCTTATTCAGTAGGTCTTGTAGTATCAAAGGGAGATGATTATGAGTTTACAACTACAAAGCTAAATGAGAAGTCTGATCATTTATTTCCAGTATCACTTAACTTTTTACTAAGCTTAATTAAAAAAGAGAATGTTACCTTAAAAGGTGAACGACTCTTATGGGAAGTAACTAATAAGCATGAATAGCATTATGCATTGTGTAGCAGGACTTTACAGAGTTCTAGTTTCATCAATATACTTTGCTTTCTTTGGCTTAGGCGCCTTAGTTATTTCAATGATCTTCTTTAATCTGATGCGATTAGTTGTAAGGAATAAAGATAACAGAACAAGGATCTCAAGGAACATCACCAAGTATGCTTTCAAGCTTTATCTTTCAACAGCATGCCTTTTAGGCATCTTTGATATCAAGATTTCCAATCTTGAGAAAACAGTAGATGATAAAGGATGTATTTATATTGCCAATCATCCGAGCTTACTTGATGTGGTGATTTTAGATTCATTTGTAAACAATGCTAACTGTGTGATTAAATCAGCACTTAAAAATAACCCATTTATAAGTGGCATTATTGCATGTAATCGCTATGTTGCTAATTCATTAAGTCCTGAAGATATCTTAAAAGACTGCAAAGAGTCTTTAGATAGAGGAGATAACCTCATCGTTTTTCCAGAAGGAACAAGAAGCTTAAATTTTGATAAAATTAAGTTTAAGCATGGATTTTCAAGCATTGCTGTAGCTTGCAAAGCTAATATAAGACCATTAGTAATTAAATTTGATGGTTTTGCTTTAAGAAAAAATGTTCCTTGGTATCAAATTTATAAGAAAAAACTTACTTATAGAATAGAGATCTTAGATAAATTTGATACCAAAGAATATCTTGAAGAGCATCAAGATAAAGAAATCTCAGCGATTTCGCGTGGCATTGCAAGAGAATTACAAAGCTTAATTCAAAGTAAAATTTGATAAGTATTGATTAAAACTACTAAAACAAAACTGTAAACAATAAAGGAAATATATATGGAACCATTGTATGACGAGCTTAAGCAGTTAATTATTGACTCACTTAATCTTGAAGACATTTCTATTAGTGATATTGAGACTGAGGCACCTCTTTTTGTAGATGGCTTAGGCTTAGATTCAATTGATGCTTTAGAGCTTGGCATGGCTATCAAGCAGAAATATGGTCTTACCCTTTCAGCTGATAATGAAGAAATGAAGAAGTGCTTCTACTCAGTAAAAACCTTAGCAGATTACATCAACGCAAATAGACAGTAATTATTATGACAAAAGAAGAGATCTTAAAACAAATCCAGGAAATGTTAGCTTCTCTATTCGAGCTTGATCCTGAGGATATCAAACCTGAAAGCAAACTTTTTGAAGAGCTTGAGTTAGACAGTATTGATGCTGTTGATTTAGTTGTAAAGCTTCAAAAGACCATTGGCAAAAAGATCATGCCAGAGGACTTTAAGACTGTACGTACTGTTCAGGACGTAGTTGAAGTTGTATACAAACTTGTAAATAACAAGTAATAAGCAACTGATGCGAAATAACGCAACAGCTTTTATAAACATAGCTTTAAAGACATAAGAATGCTTAAAAAGATACTGCTCTCCCTGTGTATTGTGCTTGGGGTCTGTTACCCTTTTGTAATTTACGCAGGCATTAAACTGGAGCTTATAAAGTATGTACTTCCAGCTATTGCAGCAGTATTTTTATTAAGACTTGTGTTAAGCAGAAAACAGCATTCTCAGTTTAAAGTACTAACTTACTGCTCCTTGATTACAGCAGCCATTCTTTGTGTAGGCTCTGTAATCTTTAACAATTTAAAGTTAGTACTTTTCTATCCTGTATTTGTAAATGCCCTGTTTTTTGTAATATTTTTCTTTTCTTTATACTCTGGCGATGCAGTTATCACCAGATTTGCAAAGTTAACTCAAAAGGATGGAGAACTTCCTGATTTTGCAATCAGCTATACAAGAAAAGTAACCGTAGTCTGGTCAGTATTTTTTATTGTAAATGGCCTTATTGCGCTATATACAGCCATATCAAATGATATTGAGGTATGGACACTCTATAACGGACTAATCTCTTATATCCTCATAGGGTGTTTGATGGCTATAGAATTTGTAATCAGAATTATTCTAAGAAAATCACATGACAGTTAATACATTAAGTCTTCATGAAGCAATTTATTCAGACAGAGATCCTAGAGAAATTGTAGCTTTTGACAAAAACTCTACATACCATCTGTATGACCTACAACTTATGGTAAAGTCTCTTTCCGTTTTTCTTGCAATGTCTAAAGAAAAGCGCTTTGCTATCTACGTTGAAGACTCATATCTTTTCACGGTAGCTTTTGCTGCCTGCTTATATGCTAAAAAGATCCCTGTCTTTGCAGGCATTGTTAGAAAAGATATGTGTTCAAAAGACAATGGTTGTTTTGATGCGATTATTTCTGATAAGAATTTTGATGATGTAGAAATTCCATTTTTTGATATCACTACCTTAAGAGCTGCTGTAAAGCAAACTCCTTTAAGTGAAATTCCTTTAAAGAATCATGATGCTGCAATTACCCCTGTACTTGATAGTAGCTTAAAAATTGAGTTTTACACCTCAGGTTCAACCGGTAAAAGCAAAAGAATTGATAAGACCTTAAGACATCTTGAAAATGACATCAAGCATTTAGAAGATTTAACTAGAGAGCTTGATGTGAAGGATAATACTGCAGTTGTAGCATCAGTTGCACCATATCATATGTATGGACTTACCTTTAGAGTCTTATTACCACTATTGCGTAAGATCCCTTTTGATGCTCAATTTATAAAGTTCCACGAAGAGCTGTGCGGTAACTATGCTGACAAAAAGCTTATCTTTGTGTCATCACCTGCCTTTTTAAAACGTATTGATACTTCTTTAAAATCACCTAAGATTATCTTTACACTTTCAGCTGGCTCCTCAATGGATATTACAGCCTCAGGTAAATACTATGAGTGGTCACAATGTGAGATTACCGAGATTTACGGCAGTACTGAGACTAACTTTATGGGCTATAGAAAGCTCAAAGGTGTGGATGAGTACTACACTCCTTTTGAAGGCGTAAGTTTTAAAGAGTCATCAGGAGAGCTTTACCTCTACTCACCTTTAATTGACAAGAAATACAAGCTAGATGACAAGCTTGAGTTTAAAGAGAATAAATTTAAAGTTATTGGCAGAAAAGACAAAGTCATCAAGATTGAAGAAAATCGAGTAAGTCTAACTCAGATTGAAGATTTAGTTAAAAAGCATGAGCACATTACAGACTGCGTTGCTCTACCTTTAGAAAAAGGCGATCGTATCTTTATTGGTATTGTCGTAGCTGTTGATGACCAAATGTTTAAGGATTTAAGCTACAGCGAGAATAAAGATAAACTTAAACATGACTTTGTAAAATCAATTAAGAGCAGTTTAAAAGATCATTTGCTCTTAGTTGCAATGCCAAGATATGTAAGAATTGTAAAAGAAATTCCCCTAAACAGCATGGGTAAAAAGATAACTGCACAGTTAAGAGAGCTGTTTAATGATTAAGCCAAATGATTATGAAGTAAAAAGAGTTGATGAGAATTCTTTTGAAGTTAATATCAATGTAAATCCTGATCTTTTCTATTTTAAAGGTCATTTTGAAGAACAACCTATCCTGCCAGGCGTAGTGCAACTAGGTTGGGTCTATGATTTTTGCAAAGAGGTCTTAAACTTGGATTTGTCAGGAAATATTCCAACTATCAAGTTTACAGCCCCTATTCTGCCAAAAGATAACATTGTGTTAAAAGTTGTACACAATACAGCTAAAAACAATGTTACTTTTGAATATGACATTCAGAATACTAAGTCTAAGGCAAGCTCAGGTAGGATCAAACTATAATGAAATTCTGCGCTATTGTGCCTTGCTACAGACATGCTGCTACTCTTGATGGTGTCTTAAAGAGACTTGAAAAATACAATCTTAATGTTATTGTCATTGATGATGGCAATGATGATGAGAATGCCAAAATCATTGAAAATACAGTTAATGCTCATAATCAGGATCATGAGCATGTGACCTTACTAAAACATGAGGTAAATCAAGGTAAAGGTGGTTCTGTAACAACTGGTCTTAAATACGCTTATAAAGCAGGTTTTACTCATGCTGTACAGGTAGACTCAGATGGTCAGCATTGTATTGAGGATATGGATAAGATCTTAAAGTTATCTAAAGACAATCCTGATTGCGTTATCTCAGGTATGCCTGTATATGATGCTAATGCCCCAAGATCACGTGTAATAGGTCGTAAGATCACCAACTTCTTTGTGCATGTAGAAACATTATCTACCATGATTAAAGATGCCATGATAGGTTTTAGAGTTTATCCATTAGCTAAGACCGTATCCGTAATTGAAAAGAGTCACATTGGCTCACGTATGAACTTTGATATTGAAGTTTTGGTACGTTTAGTTTGGAATGGCGTTAAAGTTAAGTTTTTTGAGACCAAAGTAGACTATCCTCAAGGTGGAATCTCTAATTTCAAACCTATGGATAATGTCAAAATCTCACTAATGCATACCAAGTTATGCTTTATTAGCATTCTTACTTTACCAGTGAGGATCTTTAAAAATGCCAGATAATCAGCATTGGGAAGAACAAAAAGAAGCTAAAGGTGGCTATTATGGTCTAAAGTTGATGCTTTTCTTCTATAACTATGGTGGAAGAGCAATCTTTAGCATCATTCTCGTTCCTGTAATGTTTGTTTACTATTTGGTATCCAAAAAGCAAAGACTGATCTCTAAAAAGTATCTCTCATTAGTCAATGAGACTCGTATTAAAAGAGGGCTGTCCCCTTTAAATTTACATCCTTTTTTCCACTTCTTATCTTTTGGCTATATGCTGCTAGATAAGTTAAAAGCCTGGCAAGGTGATTTAAAACTAGGAAAAGATGTTATCTATAAAGACGATTGTGAAGCACAAATCAAGCAGTACTACCATCAGGGTTTTGTGATCTTTTGCTCACACTTAGGTGATATTGAAGCACTGCGTGCTGTATTTACCAAAACCGATGAGCATGTAATTAACTCAATTGCCTTTACTGAACACGCTGAAAACTTTAATCGCATGATTAAATCACTATCACCTGATGCTAAAGTTAATGTTATCTCAACTAAGTCTATAGGACCAGATACTGCTATTCTCTTAAAAGATAAGATTGAAAAGAACGAGATCATAGCTATTGCAGCAGACAGAGTGCCTACAAAGACAGAAGCAAAGCATACTGATAATCGTGTTGTAAAGACTACCTTTTTAGGAGAGAATGCAAATCTGCCTCAAGGACCATTTGTCTTAGCTTCTGTTTTAAAATGCCCTGTAGTTTTGGTTTTTGGTCTTAAAAATCCTAAGACCCATAAGATTGATATTGTCTGCAAGGATTTTGCAAAACAGATTATTTTAGATAGAAAACAAAGAGAATTGTCAGTTAAAAAGTACGCTGATGAATATGCAAAAGTGCTTGAAGATCTCTGTCTTGAGTACCCATATCAGTGGTTTAACTTTTATGACTTTTTCAATACCAAGTAATTTAAATACAGACAATATGAAGTGACCTCCGCGAATGTAAATTCGTGGATTTACCGTGTAAACTGTAGATGTTAAAAAATTAACAGAAACGGATTTACCGCATACATTAGGAATGTCACTTATGAATAAGAT
>Ga0256404_1004437_pt1 | contig 26600 bp, 10 predicted proteins | sample RumenRJG_01DNA_FD_185990 | JGI IMG/M metagenome (GOLD analysis project Ga0256404, IMG submission 185990) | Bovine rumen microbial communities from Lethbridge, Alberta, Canada - RJG_01 | ecosystem: Host-associated > Mammals > Digestive system > Stomach > Rumen | place: Canada: Alberta | collected...
GTCTATTACCACCTGTCATATCTAGGTGCCCCTCACGACTACCTGTGGCTCAACACCACCCCACCCGTTCTGATGTACGAGGAACTGCGCAAGGCCTACGACAACGGTGCCGACCGCTATTGGCTGCTCAACGTGGGTGATATCAAGCCGATGGAACTGGGCATGCAGACTTTCTTTGACATGGCTTGGGATATCAACGCCTTTGACTTTGAAAAGGTCTATCAGCATCAGGCAGAATTCCTGGCTCGCACCTTTGGTCATCACACCTCTCAACTCTCAGTTCTCAGTTCTCAATTACAAATCATCCTTGATGACTATTATCGCCTGGCATGGAGCCGCAAGCCAGAGTTTATGGGTTGGGAATATCAATGGGACGACAAGGCACATACGGGTCTGAAGCCTACCGAGTTCTCCTTTGAGCACTACGACGAGGCCCAGCGCCGATTGGCAGACTACCAGCGAATCAGCGACGAGGTGGAGCGGATAAGTTCAGAGTTGAGAGCAGAAAGTCTAGAGTTTGCCACCGCCTTCTTCGAGTTGCTGCAGTTCCCTGTTCAGGCTGCCTGTCAGATGAACCGTAAGTTCCTCATGGCGCAACTCAACCAGTTGCTGGCAGAGAAAGGCCGTTTCTCTGAAGCCAACTGGGCCGCTCGCCAAATGGAAGAAGCCTACGACAGTATCAATGCCCTGAACCGCCGCTATAACAAACAGCTCAATGGCAAATGGGATGGTATGATGGCACTCTCAACCAGTTTTACCAACACATGCCAGTTTTACCAGAAGCCAGAAGTGAAGCGTTTTGAAGGTGCTGGCGAGAAAGCCGTATTGCTGACGCCCCTCAGAGGCCGAAGCGCTATAGATTGTAAAGTCATTGACCTGCAAAATTGCCAACATGCATCGGAGGGTACCCGTATCGTTCACGGTCTGGGTTACGACGGAAAGGTGGTGCAGTTTGGTGATCCTTCGAAGGAGTCCGAAGACGGAGCCTTGGAAGATATATTCTATTGGTTCAAGAGTCCAAGTTGTGACTCCGTAGATATTATTGTCTATACGGTACCCTTCTGGCCTCTGTATAAAGGCAAGCAGAATCGTGTGGGTGTAAGTGTGGATGACTCACCTGTGCAGGTCTTTGAAAACAAGTTCAAGGAGTACGACCGCACGTGGAAGGATCAGGTGATGCGCAACGGTGCTGTGTGCCGCCTGCGTTTCGCTGTCAACAAGAATCACCCTTACCACGAGTTGCGACTTGCAGGCGACCCTGGTCAGATGATTCAGCGTGTTATCATCGACTGGGGCGGACTACGCCCTTCATATATTGGACCAACGATTTAACCACATAAGCAAATGATTATGCGTCGTTTTACACTGACTATCATACTATTACAACTATTCTTCGGCCTGGCTTACAGTCAGACCGGGGTTTTCTTTTCCTCAGAACGTTTCTCCAGCGCGCTCATTAATGATTTGTGCCAGGATAAATACGGCTACATGTGGATAGCCACCGACTATGGACTAAACCGTTTCGACGGCTATCATTTTACAGAGTATCTGCATCAGCATAATGACTCTACGACTATCAGCAGCAGCACGGTATGCACCCTGTTCTGTGACAAGGATGGCGAACTATGGGTAGGCACCAATAAGGGACTTGACCGCTTCGACTATGCCACGGGAACATTTATCCACTATCCTTTCGCCAGAGGTCGCAAGCCACGTGTCACTAAGATGACGCATCTGAGCGATGGGAGAATGATTGTAGCTACCAGTGGCTATCATGGTCTTTACTGCATGACCAACGAAATGGCAGACGACTATACCGAAGGCGACCTCGACATGCTGTTTGTTAATAGCATCAAAGAAGACGAGTCTGGTCGCATCTGGCAATGCAGTTTCAGCGACCAGATATCCATGAAAGACGCCAATGGAATACACAAAATGCGCACTAAGCAGGGTTTTGTCGTTGACTTTGTCAATCACGATGGTGACTTCCTTATAGTCTGTATGCACGGACTTCATAGTTACCGTGACGGTCAGCTCACCATTCCCGATTACGACATGAGTGCACTGGAACCCAGTGCTATCATTCGCTGTGTGTTTACCGACAGTAAGGGCAACACCTATATTGGAACCCGAGGCGATGGGCTCTATTGCATCCCTGCCAACAGTAGGAAGTTAGAACGTGTACCCGCCATAGCCTCTGGCCTTAATTTACGTACAACGAAGATATGGGCCATTACAGAAGACCGTCAGCACAATATCTGGTTGGGTTGTCAGTCAAAGGGACTTGTGATGCTACCAGCCAAAAGTCCCCAATTCTCATCTTGGAGTTTTGCCACCCAAGGCATAGACCTTGCCTCTACCATCACGGCTGTATGTGAAGGTGACAATGGTTATATCTGGTGTTCTGTTCAGGGTAACGGCATCTATGGTTTTGATGCAGATGGACATTTGAAAGCCCATCCTACCGCTCCCGACAAGGCTGAGTGTATTTTCCGTGACCGCAGAGGCAACTACTGGGTGGGTACCGATGATGCTCTCTATGCCTACGACCCACTGACTGGCGTATCCACTAGGAAAGCGACCATCGACTGCGACAAATTTAATTCCATCACCGACGACGCACATGGGCGACTGTATATCTCCACGTTCTCTCGTGGACTATGTGTTTACGATACAAATACCGGTGACCTACGTCAGTATAGTCACAAGAGTAGTGGTCTGTGCAACGACTGGATCATGGGAGTAACCTCTGACAAGTCGGGAAATATCTGGTTGGCCACAGCATCGGGTGTGTCTTGTTATAATCCTAAGACAGAAAACTTTGATCGTCCTCATCTCTTTGATGTCATGTGTTTCAATGTGCTACAAACACGTAGCGGTGCTACTTATGTAGGAACAGAGCAAGGCATCTATCGACTGGAAGGCGAGAAACGGCCAGAGTTGGTAGCTTTGGGACAACTCTCCGTAGGCTATATGATTGAGGATGAACAAGGCTTCATATGGTGCTCCACCTCAAAGGGTATCTGGCAATATGACCCCGCCACAGGCAAAACCATCGGACATGTCTATGGCAATGGTCTTTCTGCTAAGGAATATATCACAAGCGTAGGACTACTTACCAGTGACAATAAGATCTGTTATGCCAACTATAATGGTCTAACCGTTTTTCGCTCTAAAGACGTCATTGGGTGTCACACAACGCTCAACGAACTCTATCTGACAGCCTTCCGTCTGCCAGACAGAATGATTTACACGCAGGATGATGATCATTACGAAGTGTCTTACCTCGACAATGCCATCACGCTGGAATTCTCACTACTCGACTATAACGCGCCAGAAAACATCATCTTTGAGTACCGTATCAACCAGTCGGCATGGCTGCAGAATCCGGAAGGCGAGAACACCATTCTGTTAAACCATCTCCAGCCAGGAACCTACAACATAGAAGTCAGGGCCATGTCTGGGACCACCTACTCACAGACCAAGACCATCACACTCACGGTGACTCCCCCATGGTATCGCTCCAAATGGGCCTACGCTATCTATCTCTTTGCATTCATCGGCATCATTACCGGCATAGGTTTCAGCTATCGCCGACGCGCCCATCGTATGTTGGCAGAAGAGAAGATGCGTTTTCTCATCAATGCCACCCATGATATTCGTTCACCACTTACAATTATCATGGGAGCCATCGGAAAACTGAAAGACTCAAAGATGGCAGAACTGAAGTCTGAGGATGATTTTCAGTCCTTTAATTCCTCGACCCTTCAACCATCCATTGAAACGATCGATTGCAATGCCCAACGTCTACTGCAGTTAGTCAATCAGATTCTTGACCAGCGACGTCTGGATAAAAAACAGATGCAGTTACATTGTCAGGAGACCAACTTGGTTGATTTTATCAGCGGTGTGTGCAAACTATATCAGTTTAGTGCCGACCAGCGTAACATTTCATTCACCTTCGAGCACGAGCGAGACCATGTATTGGCATGGATTGACCGTATCAATTTTGACAAGGTCATCTCCAACCTGCTCTCAAATGCTTTCAAATACACCTACGATAATGGCGAAGTGAAGGTTGTGCTGCACGAGACGGAAAAGAATATCGAACTGTCTGTCATCGACAACGGCATGGGCTTTAAGAACGAAGATCCCAGTCGTTTTTTTGACCGCTTCTATCAAGGACAGAACTCTGCCAATCTGGGCATACAAGGCACGGGCATTGGTTTAAATCTCTGTCGTGCCATCACTGAGATGCATGGTGGCGAGATTAAGGCACAACGCCGTGAAGACAAGCAGGGAGCCTGTTTTGTGGTGACAATTCCCAAAGGCAACAAGCACCTGCGTCCTGAGCAGATTGTGACAGACAATCCTGTGCGTGAAGTACTCTCATCAGGAACCAAGGGAAAGAAATCCTTCCGCCAGTTCCGCATCCTCATAGTAGATGATGAACCAGAAATAGCCCGTTATATCATCTCTGAATTAGGCGACCGCTATAAGTTTGACCATGCCATAAACGGCAAGGAAGCACTGAAGATGTTGCTTACCGACGAATACGACCTCGTCATCAGCGATATGATGATGCCCGAGATGGACGGACTCACCTTGCTCAAGCATATCAAGGATAATACGAATATCTCTCAGATACCCGTTATCATGCTCACGTCAAAGGCTGAGGTAGAGTATAAGCTGGAAGGTCTCAGAGGTGGTGCAGATGCCTATATTGCCAAGCCTTTCGACATGGAGGAACTGCATATCCAGATTGATAATCTCATTGACAACGTACGTCGCTTGAAAGGAAAGTTCAGTGGAGCCCTGAAACAGGAAGACCGTATTGAACAGGTAGAAGTAAAGGGCAACGATGATGCCCTCATGGAACGTATCATGCGTTCTGTCAACGCCAACTTCTCCGACCCCGACTACAACGTGGACACCATGGCCAACGACGTAGGCATCAGTCGTGCGCAACTGCATCGTAAGATGAAGGAGATTACTGGTGTTTCCACAGGTAAGTTCTTGCGTAACCTGCGTATGGAACAAGCCGCCCGTCTGCTTCGCGAGGGTAAGATCAACGTATCCCAGATTGCCGATCACGTAGGTTATGCCGATCAGGCCCATTTCTCTACAGCCTTCAAGACCCACTTCGGACAGTCACCCTCGGAATACGCCGAGACACACAAAGAGTAATCAGAGTTTCACGTTTGAGATATCTATCAGATTATTCACAATAGCATAGATTGTAAGTCCTGCAGCGCTATGAATCTGCAGCTTACGAGCTATGTTGCGACGATGTGTAATCACGGTATTCACCGATATGCATAGATGGTCGGCAATTTCCTTATTCTGCATACCCTGCACCAAAGCCACGATGACATCCTTCTCACGATCTGACAACATCTCCTGGTTTTCACCAACACCTGCCTTTGAAACCATATCCGAAATATTACGTGTCACGTCACTTTGCTTCACAATCTTCTCCAGACGACGAATAGCAGGCACAAAGATATTATCTTCCACCATGGCATGCTGCCGCAACCACACCTCGTTTTCGTAGATATCATGGAGAGTGGCAGTCAGCTGGTTGTTATGCAGTCCGTCTTGTGGCAGATACTTAATAATGAGTAGTTTCAACTCACGGAGTTTTTTGTCTGTAGCCCCGTGATGTTTAGAGAAAGTATCTACATTATAATCATTGATGGGTTGCCTGTCTATCAAAGACTGCACATAAGGAAAGAGCGTCTTCTGTTCGTACTTCATGTGACGGCGTATCTCCTGTGCATACTCATCATAGAAGCGCAGTATCAGCATACCCAGCGAGTCTTTCTCGTCGAGCGACTCCTGCAACTCCCTGCGGATATAGGGTAATTGGAAATCGAGGAAATAAGCATGAGAAGCTTCCAGATAGTGCAACAATGTGGGAACAGACAGTTGTTCATCGTTCTCAAAACTGTCATATCCGTTAGCCGTAAAATTAACCACAGCCAAGAAAGTATAGGTATCCACGCCGTTGTCCTCGCATGTCTCCCTGACGGTCTTATCACCGAATCCAAGATTGATTCCAAAACTACCGAGCGACTGCAGCAAATCATAGTTATCGCGAATCAGCGATATCATCTTGTCGTCAGCCTCATACATTTTCAGATTTCTCATCGTCCTTTTACCTATTTATGATTAATCGGTGCAAAGGTAAGCATAATTTTCGACTTACGCAATCATCAAAAATAGGTATTTTGCATAATTATAACAAATAAGTAAAGTGATTGAAATACAAGGATGAAACATATTCATGAAGTCTATGCAACAAAAATCGGGACTGTTTTTGCAACATTTTTCTTACCTTTGCACCCAGAAACCATTAAAACTATAAGCATGAGAAGATACATCTGGGGATTTCTTTTGTTGCTGACTGCAATTGCAGCATCAGCCCAAGAAAAATTTTGTATTGCTAAAGAAGGAAAGACAGCCACAATCATCGTTGACAAGAATGATTGGAAGGGCGTCATCCGTGCTGCCAACGACCTGGGCGACGACGTGCGCAAGGTGACGGGTGTTGCCGCCCCCGTCGAGTATGTCGATGTACCACAGCAACACGCCATCATCGCCGGCACCATCGGCAAAAGCCGCCTCATCGACCAGCTCATCAAGCAAAAGAAAATTGATATCAAGAGGATCAAGGGCCATTGGGAGGGCTACTATATCGATGTTGTAGATGACAATCTCGTCATTGCAGGCAACGACAAGCGTGGTACCATCTACGGTATTTATGAGATATCCAAGCGTATTGGCGTCTCACCCTGGTATTGGATGGCAGATGCTCCCGTAGTACATCAGGACGAACTGTACTACGACGAGGGACTTATCTACGAATGGCCTGCCGTGAAGTATCGCGGCATCTTCATCAACGACGAATGGCCTAGCTTTGGCACATGGTGTACCAAGCATTTCGGTGGCATCAACTCCAAGGCCTATGAGAAAGTATTTGAACTGTTGCTTCGCCTGAAAGCCAACTATTTCTGGCCGGCCATGTGGGGCACCAACTTCAACGAGGACGACCCGGAATCTCCCCGTCTGGCTGATGAGATGGGCATTGTGATGGGCACCAGTCACCACGAGCCCATGATGCGCTCACATCGTGAGTACCTGCAGCGCAAGGAACAGGTAGGTCCTTGGGACTACGCCACCAATAAGGAACGCGTGGATCAGTTCTTCCGCGAGGGTATGGAGCGCAATAAGAACTACGACAACCTCGTGACTATCGGTATGCGTGGCGACGGCGACGTAGCCATGGGTAAAGGTGATGATGCGGAAAACATGAAGACGCTCCACAAGGTCATCGACGGCCAGCGTAAGATTATCAAGGACATCTACGGACGTGCCGATGCCGTGCCCCAGCTCTGGGCTATCTTCACCGAGGTACAGCGCTATTATGATGCCGGCTTTACCGTACCCGATGACGTGACGCTCCTTTTCTGCGATAACAACTGGGGCTACATCCGCCGTAAGGGCACGGAGAAGGAGCGCAAGCGCAAGGGCGGTCTGGGTCTCTATTATCATATCGACATGAACGGTGGCCCATGGAACGACCGTTGGGTGAACACCACCACCGTGCCCAAGCTCCGCGAACAGCTCAACCTCGCCTACCAGAGCGGCATAGACCGCATCTGGATTATCAACGTGGGCGACCTGAAGCCCAAGGAGATGCCTATCTCGTTTATCATGGACTATGCATGGGATCCTGACTACATATACGTTGGTGATGAGCATAAATGGCTGAAAAAATGGACAAAAAGCGTGCTCGGCAATCTACCCCAATCGGACATCACCGATTGCACAGAAATCATCGAGGAGTATTCACGTCTGAACCTAATGCGCAAGCCCGAAGTACAAGTACCAGGTCTCTTCAATTATCAGGAAATGCTACACCTTAATAATATATGGCAGTCCCTCGTACTTCGTTGCGAATCGCTAAAGGAACGCATACCCGCTACAGCACAGGATGCCTTTTATCAGTTGGTTTACTATCCTACGGTGGCCTCTGCCGGTGTGGCAATGATGTATAACGCAGCAACTGCTGGCGACAGTCTGACCGTCTGCGAACTGATGAAGAAAGACGAACGGCTTACCAATTATTATAATAAGGAGATGGCAGGCGGCAAATGGGACGGTATGATGCTCGACAACCATATCGGCTACACGCAGTGGTCAATTCCAGAGAGGAATCGTCATCCTATGTCACTGGGTTATAAGGTAACTCATGACCTGAGCGCCACAAAGGAGACCAAGGAATACTCTTTCCACGCCTACCATTATCTCCATGCCGACGATGGTTGGATGGAATATCCGCTGCTGAGTTGGAGTTTAGCCTGCATGGGAGCCTCAGACGTGATGAAGGAATGGCCGGCCGACGGCAGCGGTCCAAAACTGGAGTACGACATAGACCTGTCTCCCACCGACGGCAAGGGAACCATAGCCATCGGCATTCTGCCCACACAAGACATCGTGCCTGCCCGCGGCCTGCGCCTTGGGGTACAGATTGACGACCAGCCGATGCAGGTTATTGATGCCCGTCAGGGTCTGCACGACGAATTCCAGGAATACACACCGAAGAACCTCGCCCAGTCAAAGAACCTGAAGGCTCTCCCACCCCACAACAACCTGTTGCTTAGTGGTTGGAAGAATGGACGCAAGATGCTGCGCCGCGACGAGGTGTTTGACAATATCCGCTGGCTGGAGGTGAATTTCGCCAACACCACTCCTGGCAAGCACAGGCTGAAGCTCATCATGATAGACCCCGAAATCGTGATTGAGACCATCGTGGTAAACCCCGACAACAATCGCTACAGCTACTTCGGAGCACCAGAAAGACAATAACACCTAATATAAAAGACTAAATAACCATTATGAAACAAACCATTTTATTGCTATTCCTATTTATCATAGGACTAACACCTGCCAAGGCCGACAACATCACCGTTGACGGCACCAGTCGTTCGTACAATGTCATAGTACCTAAGAACTTAGGCGAAGGTCGTCCGCTTCTTATCTTCTGTCATGGGTATAATCAGGATGCCGGTTGGATGCAGAACAGCGAGTTCAAAAATGACCAGGTGAGTATGGAGGCCGTATGCGACACAGCCAAGTTTGTCTGTGTATTCCCCAATGGCATCAACAAATCATGGGACACCAGTGGCAATCGCGACATTAACTTTATCAAAGCCATCATCGACAAGATGGTGACACAGCATAAGATTGACCGTAACCGCGTCTATCTGGGCGGATTCTCCATGGGCGGCATGCTGACCTATCACGCCATGAACAAGATTCCCGACCTCATCGCAGCCTTTGCCCCCTGTAGTGGCTATCCTATGGGTGGTGCTACCGCCAATGCTAACGTACGAGCCATTCCCATCCTGCATATCCACGGCACAAGCGACGAGACCTGCGCCTTTAGTGGTGCACAACCGGCCCTCAACGTATGGATCAGACATAACGGTTGTCCCACTACGGCAAAGGTCACCAACAATTATAATGGCTTCGGCGGCTGCAAGATGCACGTCTGGGGACCAGGTAATGACGGTTCCGAGGTGCGTCTGCTGGAATTACCCAACAAAGGACACTGGATTTGCAAAGAGAAGCAGGTATATACTGGTAAGGAGATATGGAACTTCTGCAAGCGCTTCTCACTAAACAAGACCACGCCCAACGTGAAGATTACCTCTCCTGCCACAGGTGAGAAGTATGTCGGCTTTGGTCCTAAGAACGAAGTAACGTTTCCCGATATCACCATCACAGCCACCGCAGACGATCCCAACGGTACGGTAGAGAAAGTGGAGTTTTACGATGGAAACACGCTATTGGCCACCTGCACGGAAAAGCCCTATAGTGCCACGTTGACAGGAGCAACTGCCGCCAAGCACACGCTGAAAGCCGTTGCCACAGACAACGACGGAGAGACGAGTACAGCAACCGTTGAGGTTACATTCCAGGCTCCCACCTCATTGAGCCTCGCCACAGGCTTCACAGAAGGAGGTGCTGTTCCCGCGGGATGGACCACCTACGACAGTAGCGAGAAACGTACGGGCTACAGCAGCGGATTCTCTTCCGGATGCCGCGTGTTGCAGTTCACCGGCACCACGAAAGGCTTCAGCTACGGTCTTTACTTCCGCAACATCAATGGCAATAAACATCAGGGCTACGCTAAGTACGGCCTAAAAGATGCCGGTACAACAGTCAGCATGGCCCCTGGCCACTACACCCTGAAATATAAGATGTGCAACTGGAACATGAGCGACTTTGGTTCTATAGAAATCCATATTGAGAAGCGCACGGGCAATGTCAGCATAGCCAGTCAGACCTATATGCCCAATATCAACATCGGCAATAAGACAGACAATAACTTCAGCAGTCCTGCCCAACAGACTTTTGAGTTTGACATCACAGAACAAGGAGACTATGTCATCGCCATCTATAGTGCTGCATCAGAATGGAGCGACGCCATCATCGGACAGATGTATATCATGAACAACAGTTATGTGGCAACGGGGATTCATACCACCCAAGCATCCCAAGAGGGAAATGAGAGAATCTACAATTTGCAGGGGCAGAACATCAGGAGTCTGTCCCAGCAAAAACCAGGCATATATATTAGTAACGGTAAAAAGATTATAAAAAGGTAACACGAAAGTCCGGGTCTTCAACAGCAAGACCCGGATTTATATTTTATCCTATTATTATATTATTAAATCCTACATAAATTCTTTTATTATATCATATATTCTTTGTAATTTTGCACCCATTATTACAACCAATAAACAATATGCGTAAAACCCTATTATTTCTCGTTTTATACCTCATGGGACTATCGTGTTGGTCACAATCAAAACCATATGGTCCTATACCCAGTGAAAAACAATTGCACTGGCAGGAGATGGAAATGTATGCTTTTATCCATTACTCCATGAACACCTATACCGATCAGGAGTGGGGATTTGGCAACGAAGACTTGAAGTTGTTTAATCCCTCTGACCTTGACTGTCGCCAGTGGGCACGCGTCTGCAAACAAGCAGGCATGAAGGGTATCATTTTCACGGCTAAGCATCATTGTGGTTTCTGCATGTGGCCTTCGAAATATACAGAGTATAGCGTTAAGAACACACCATGGAAAGATGGCAAAGGTGATGTTGTGAAAGAGTTGGCCGATGCTTGTCGCGAGGAAGGACTGAAGTTCGCCGTCTATCTCTCACCGTGGGACAGAAATCATCCAGACTACGGTAAACCAGAATACATTACCTATTTTCGCAATCAGCTGCGCGAATTGCTCACCCAATATGGCGACATCTTTGAGGTGTGGTTCGATGGTGCCAACGGTGGTGACGGATGGTATGGCGGTGCCAACGAGGTACGTCGTATTGATGGACGCACCTACTACGAATGGGCCGAAACATTCAAGATGATTCGCGAGTTGCAGCCCAATGCTGTCATCTGGAACGATGGTGGCGACCGTGGTGACCTGCGCTGGGTGGGTACTGAGGCTGGCAATGTGGGCGAGACAAACTGGAGTCTGATGCCTTCGGAGGGCGACACCCCCTATCATATGCTGCATTTCGGAGTAGAAAACGGCGACGTATGGTGCCCTGGCGAAACGAATACCAGTATCCGTCCAGGCTGGTTCTACCACGAGACAGAAAACGAACACGTGAAGAGTCTGTCGAAACTCATGGACACGTATTATAAATCAGTAGGCCGCAACTCCACCCTACTACTTAATTTCCCCATCGCCCCCAACGGACGCATTCATTCCAACGACAGTCTGCGTGGTATTGCCTTCAAAAAGATGATAGACCATATATTCAAGAAGAATATAGTCAAGGAAGTAAAGGCGCCCAAGCTTACAAGCGGGTCTTACATCATCAACTTCAATAAGCCCACATCATTTAACCGTTTCCTAGCAGAGGAGAATATCGCTTTAGGACAACGTGTCAAGAAGTTCACTTTAGAAGCTCTCGTCGATGGACAATGGCGGTCATTAAAGGACGCATTGGTAGATAATGGTGATGGTCTCACCACAATAGGCTACCGCCGCATTATCTGCTTCCCAACAGTCAAAGCCACAAAGCTCCGTTTCTCAATTACTGATACGAAAGCTGAACCAATCATTAAGAAACTGGGCGTTTACCTCGCTCCTGAACTCACAGCCGACATTCAGGATTCTGGTGAGAAGAAGTCATCAGGCCTGCATATATTCTTCAGCAGTCCCACACAGATGATGATTGACTGGGACCAAGAACAGACATTTACGACCTTCCGTTACTTGCCACCACAAGGAACAAAGGATGGCCTTATCACTCACTACACCCTTTGGGCCTCTACAGACTGGTCACATTGGACCAAGCTTGCATCGGGAGAATTCTCTAACATTGTTAATAATCCCATATGGCAGACCATTAAGTTCCCTGCCACCAAAGCCCGCATCATCAAATTCGATGCCGACCGACTGGCCGAGGGTAGCCGCATGGGCTATGGAGATATTGATATACACCCAAAACGCAAATAGACTAATGAAACGAATCCTATTACTTATCATGCCACTGTGGGTTGGCATCATCCCCCTGCATATTGTGGCACAAGAGAGAGTTTATACCTTGCTTGATTGGAAATTCAAAGATGCTTATCAAGAATTAAAGCTCAATATGAGTGAATACAAGCTAGACTTCAACCATCCTCTGCCTTATACTGATATGCAGAAAGAATGGAAGGTGGCAGCAGAACTGAAGTGCGGAACACTCGGAACGGAACAGGTGTTTGTTTGTAAGGAGGGAAAAGCGACTCATCTTCTGGGCAAAAACTCGCTGTTTGGTGACATTTCTCTAGGTTATGACAACATGCACAGGCAGTTCTTTGTAGAAGTGATTGACAAAAACGAACAGCCGCATCGTCTGTGTGCCGGTCCTACTGTCACAACGGGACAATGGTATCGGGTGAGTGCCACAGCACATTATGACGCCCCAAAAAACGAGTCTGTGCTTGAACTGAACGTTGACGGTACAAGTGACATGTTGCGCTATCCAGGCAAAGCATTGCGCCATAATGCCTCTCTATGGGTGTTGGGACACGGATTCCCCAGTGGTTTTCCCAACTCTTTGCAAGTGCGTGAAGGAGCAATCCGCAACCTTGAAATCAGCGGTGCACCTCTGCCTCGTGTGGCAGGTCAGAATCCCCTCTTCACAGACCGATTCACAGCCGATCCCGCGTTCACTGTGATAGGAAACACCGTCTATGCTTATGTAGGAGAAGACTGTGCTGGACCTGGCGGATGGTTCAATATGCCTCGTTGGCTGTGTTATTCATCCACAGACATGAAACATTGGACCGCACATGGCCCTGTACTCAAGGCTGCCGATTTCCCCTATGCGTCTCCTGGTGGTTCATGGGCTGGTCAGGTAGTGGAGCGAGACGGCAAATTCTATTACTATGTCACCTTGGATTATAAAAACAAGCCTGAACATGCCATTGATGTGGCTGTGAGCGATTCACCTACGGGTCCCTTTACACCAGCAAGAATAGATGGCACACCGTTAATTACAGATGACATGACTCCCGATTCCCATCGTGGCAATGCCGACATCGACCCGACGGTGCTGATTGACGATGATGGAACTCCTTGGATGGCATGGGGCAATGGCGACTGCTATATGGTACGACTGAAGAAAAACATGATAGAGCTGGATGGAGAAGTCAAGAAAGTACCGATGCGCAATTATAGCGAGGGACCTTGGCTCTTTAAACGTGGTAACCTGTATTACAACGTATATGCTTCTGATGCTCCAGGCGTACAGTCAGAACAAATGGCCTATTCCACAGCGGAACAAATGGAGGGTCCTTGGACCTATCGGGGATTTGTCAGCACCTCGGCCAATCATGGCTTCACCATCCATCCTTCGGTCATTCAGTTCAAGGGCAAATGGTATTACATCTATCACGATGGTTCCTACCAGCTTGAAGGAGCCCCTGGAGGCGATTGTCGCCGCAGTGTGTGCGCCGAGAATCTGTATTTCAATACTGATGGCACCATGCAGTTTGTTCCTCTGACACAAGAGGGACTGAGCGAAAAGAATGATTTACTATCGACACTCCGCTCGGTCGAAGGACGCTTGCAAGATAAAAAATCTCGACAGCCAACACCGTTGAAGCAGTGGTGCACAACTCAAATCACGGGTGGCGACTGGCTATTGTTGGAACAGAAGGATATGGAGTTCGTGAGTTCCCTCAGTGCTGACCGTTTGCTCTATTTCTTTCGTCAACGTGTGGGACTTCCACAGCCCGAAGGGTGTTTTCCTTATGGAGGATGGGAATCGACAGATTTGAGGGGTCACACCTTAGGACACTATCTCACAACGCTGAGCCTATTTTACTTTCAGAGTGGTGACACAGAGGCAAAGAAAACGGTGGATTACATAGTCGGTGTATTGAGGGAGGTACAGATGAAAGGTGGCAGTGGATATGTCAGTGCCTTTGGCGAAGAAATGCTCAACCGTGTGGAAACAGACGGCAGCGGATGGGCACCATACTACACACTTCACAAAATCTTGCAAGGTCTCCTTGATGCTCATCGATATACTGGCAATGAGATGGCTCTGACCATTGCCAGCGAGATGGGCGACTATATTTATCTGCGTACAACACGACTGCAGGACAAGGAACTTTGGCGTCACAATATGGACGTGCAGGAAGTGGGAGGCTTTGCAGAGGCAATGCTCAACCTCTATCAGGAGACGAAACACGAGCAGCATCTGAAAGCTGGACAGTTTTTCCAACAGACAGACAAACTCCTGCCATCGGCAGGTGGTCACGATATACTGGATGACAAGCGGACACCAAACTTCCATCACGCAAACAGCACAATACCACAGTTCATCGCAGCTGAACGTGAGTATGAGATCTCAGGCGACAAGACCTTGCTTTTAGCTGCTGTAAATTTTTGGAAACACGTCACGTTGCATCGCACCTACTGCAATGGTTCCACAGGCTATCATGAGCACTGGAACCTACCTCCTGACCATATCGGAGAGGAACTCGATGGACAGGCTGGCGAGACTTGCTGCACCAATAACCTTATCAAGCTCTCGAACGACCTTTTCCGCATCACCCGGCAGCCCCAATATGCCGAGTATGTGGAACGAGCCACCCTCAATCACATCATGGGCAGCATAAATCCTGAAAACGCTAACTTCATATACTTCCATACACAATTACCTGGCTCCTTCAAAACCTACGGAAAGAATACTGACGTATTTTGGTGCTGTACGGGTACTGGAATGGAGAACCACGTGCGTTACGGACAATCGGTCTTTTTCTCCGATGCCGACACCCTCTACGTCAGTCAGTTTTTTCCTGCGCAACTCAACTGGACAGACAAGAAGATGATTGTAAAACAGACAGGCGACCTCACGCACGATACATTTATAAGAATCCGCATCACTAAAGGAAGCGGACGTGCAGTGCTGAAAATCCGCATTCCCTCATGGTGCAAGGGCTTCAAAGCAACATGCGCGAAACAGGACCTACACTATGAAACAAGAGACGGCTACTGCATAATCAGCGGAAGTTGGAAACAAGGCGATGTCATCAGTGTACATCTTCCGATGCATCTGCGCTTGGAGCATCTACCCAGCCAGCCTCATATCGTCGCTCTTTATTACGGTCCTTTCGCACTTGCTGCCGATATGGGAACAGAGGGCATAACAGAAGACCGTGTGAATGTGACTGACAATTATTTTGGCGGCTATCCCTCCTACATGCAACCAGCCGATCCCATACCCGCATTGACGGGCTCAAGGACCAATCTTGATTGGATTCGCAAAACAGAAGGGAAATTAGAATTCTCTACCACAGCCACAAGCGATGGCAATCCTGTTCGGTTTGTTCCTCTCTACAAAACTTTTGGTATCCGCTTTACCGACTACATGAAATTGAATGATTAAACATCCAGAATGAACCTATGAATGATTTAGAAGCATTAGATACAGCGAAATCAATCGATTTTAGCATTACTTATACGATTGTTTTTTACGCTTCCCTTGGCTTTCTCAGGATTATTACATAACTTTGTACCCCCAATATAACCCAAACCTAAAAAAAAGAAAAATGAAACGACTTTTTTTATTTGCAATGGTGCTGTGTGGTACCATGACAACAACAGCACAAGACAAGCAGTTGTTTGACGACAACTGGCAGTTCACTCGTAACGGCAAGACCACCAATGTAAACCTGCCTCACGACTGGGACATCTACGAAGGTCCAAACTCCGGCAAGGGAGCCACAGGCACCGGCGGTGGTTGGTTTGAAGGCGGTAAGGGCGAGTACCGCAAGACATTCAAGACCCCCAATGCCGATATTACCAAGCTCCATTTCGAAGGTGTCTATCAGAAGGCAGAGGTCTTCGTCAACGGACAGAAGGCCGGACAACACGGCTATGGCTACACGCCTTTCACTATTGACGTAACGAATTATCTCAATAAGGACAAGAAACAACCAAACGAAGTCATCGTCAAGGTCAACAACAGCGAGCAGCCCAACTGTCGCTGGTACTCAGGCTCTGGCATCTATCGCCACGTGTGGCTGGAGACGATGCCTGCATTGCATATTGCTGAGAATGGCATTGTTGTCAAGACACCCGTGGTAAGCGAGAAAGAAGCAGAGGTTTCAATTCCCGTCAATGTGAACAATGCATCCCAGGCAGACCGTCAACTTGACGCTATTGAGGTAACGTTCAACGAAGGAAGCTTCAAAATGGCCCCACAAACGAGCCACATTCTGAAACAGTATTTCGAACATGGATACACGATGCATAAGGTATCAAGCCTCACCGTAGATTTTCACTTTACGATTGCCAACCCTCATCTTTGGTCGCCCGAAGATCCTCATTTATATGAAGCCATCGTCAAATTAAAGTCTGAGGGACGTATCATTGGCGAGCAGCGTGTGAAGTTCGGCATCCGCTCCTTCTCCCTTGATGCCGAGAAAGGTTTCGTGCTCAACGGCAAGAAAGTGCTTATCAACGGTGCCTGCGTACACCATGACGACGGTGTGCTGGGTGCTATGGCATTCGATGCAGCAGAAGCCCGTAAGGTGAAGCAGATGAAAGAGGCTGGTTTCAACCTGATTCGCACCTCACACAATCCTACGACCCGTGCTTTCCTTGATGCATGCGACTCAATAGGTATGCTGGTTATCGACGAGGCTTTTGATGGCTGGCGCACGCAAAAGAATCCCTACGACTATTCAACACTCATTGACTCCTGCTATCAGGAGGATATCCACGCTATGGTGAAGCGCGACCTGAATCACCCCAGCGTTATCTCATGGAGTATTGGCAACGAGGTTATTGAGCGCAAGGACATCCGCGTGGTCTATACCGCCCGACAGATGAAGAAAGCTATACTGGAAATAGACAACACGCGTCCTGTTACTGAGGCGCTCTGTGCCTGGGACCGCGATTGGGAAATCTACGACCCACATGCCGAGGTGCTCGATGTGGTAGGCTATAACTACATGATTTTCAAACACGCCAGCGACCACAAGCGCGACCCCAAACGCGTCATCTGGCAGACAGAGAGTTATCCGCGCGATGCCTTCAGAAACTGGGAAGTTTCGAATGATTTCCCTTATGTTGTGGGCGATATCGTATGGACAGGACTCGACTATCTGGGCGAAAGCGGCATTGGTCGCAACTATTATAAAGGCGAACGCGAGGGCGAGTCGTGGATAGAAGGTGGACAGCCCGAATGGCACGGTGCCCCCTGTGGCGATGTCGACATCACCGGTTGGCGAAAGCCCATCAGCCATTACCGCGAGATGCTGTGGAACAAAGAAACACCTCTCTACATGGCTGTCAAAGAACCCAATGGCTATCATGGCGAGATCAAAACGACGATGTGGAGTGTCTGGCCCACATGGGAGTCGTGGACATGGCCAGGATGGGAAGGCAAACCTATTGAAGTAGAGGTCTATACAAAGGATCCAGAGGTAAAACTCTATCTGAACGACCAACTTATCGGCACCAAGAAGGTGAGCCGTGAGACCCAGTTCAAGGCTGTCTTTACCGTCAACTATGAGCCTGGTGTATTGAAGGCAGTATCAACCAGTTCAACCAGTCTGCTTCAGACTGCCGGCGAACCCGCAAAACTAAGATTAACTCCCGACAAAAAGATCATGACTGCCGACGGCCAAGACCTCACCTTTGTCACCATCGAGGTAGTCGACAAGGACGGTCGTGTCTGTCCCGATGCTGTCATTCCCTGCGAAGCCTTTGTCAAGGGACAAGGTACATTATTGTCGTTTGCCTCTGCCGACCTCAAGGATACCGAGCCCTACACCACGCCTCGTGTAAAGACATGGAAGGGACGCGCCCTACTCGTGGTACGCAGCACACATAAGAAAGGTAATACACAGATCAGCATCAAGAGCAGTCTGCCTACTGCCAGTCTGACCATAAAAACGAAATAAACGATGAAGAGAGTCCTCGTTGTACTGGTAGCATTGTTAGCTCTGCAGACACAGGCCCAAACACACGATTGGGAGAATCCCGCCGTGCTGGGCATCAACAAACTGCCTTATCATGCCACGCTTCAATTGCCATCCAAGCAGAAAGAATGCAAGGAGATTATCTCACTCGACGGACAATGGCTCTTCCACTGGAGCCGTAAGCCCGAGGAGCGTCCTGCAGATTTCTACAAAGAGGATTATGACGTGAGCCAATGGAAGAAGATTAGCGTGCCTGGCAACTGGCAACTGCAAGGCTTTGGCACGCCTATCTACGTAAACATGAGTTATCCCTTCGCTAAAGACCGTCCCAGCGTCACGAGTGAACCCCCAAAAGACTGGACGGCCTACGAGAATCGCAACCCTGTGGGATCGTATGTTACGTTTGTCGACGTGACGAAGGATATGCTCTCAAAAAACCTGATTCTCCATTTCGGAGGTGTACACTCAGCCATGTACCTATGGGTGAATGGCCAGAAGGTGGGGTATAGTCAGAATTCCATGTCGCCTGCAGAATTTGATGTCACAAAGTACATGCGGGCAGGCAAAAACAAGATTGCCGTTGAAGTCTATCGTTGGAGCGACGGCTCCTATCTGGAGTGTCAGGACATGTGGCGTCTGAGTGGCATCTTCCGCAGCGTTCAACTATGGGTACGTCCTTTGGTACACATTGCCGACTACAAGATAGAGGCTATTCCCAATGCCGACTACTCGCAGTTCACAGTTAATGCTAAGATTACTGTATGCAATACTGGCAAGAAAACAGCAAAGGATCTGCTGGTTCAGTTGCAGATGGCTTGTCCCGAACTGTATGGCGTCAACGTCGATCCTAACCATAGGAACATAGCCAACCATTGCATATCAAGATTGCATGCTGGCGATACCACTGTCGTAGAACTCACATATCACTATGACACCCCGCCTCGTCTTTGGACTGCCGAGAAGCCTTGGCTTTATCCCTTCACCCTGCAACTGCTTGGCATGAAGGACAGTAAGAATAACGAAGAATTTGCCTATCATTTCGGTGTAAAGAAGGTCGAAATCGTTGGCGAGGTCTTCAAGATTAATGGCAAAAATGTGAAACTGCGTGGCGTAAACCGTCACGACCATCATCCAAAGACAGGTCGCTACGTTGATAATGCCACCTACGAACAAGACATCCGCTTGATGAAGCAGGCCAACGTCAACTTCTTGCGCACCTCTCACTACCCAGACCGTGAATACCTATATGAACTCTGCGACAAATGGGGTATCTACGTGATGGACGAGGCCAACCACGAGACTCACGGCTACGGCTATGCCAACAAAGTGATGGGCGAAGACCTTTCATTCCAGAAAGCCCATGTGGACAGAGCCGAGTCACTGGTGAAGCGCGACTTCAACCACCCCTGCGTCATTCTGTGGAGTCTTGGCAACGAGGGTGCTCAAGGGCCAAATATCGAAGCCATGTATCACAAGGTGAAGCAGCTCGACACAACCCGTCCGGCCTTCTACGACAGCGACCGTCGTTATTCTGATATCTGGGACGACAGTTATCTCTATCCCGACGAACTGAAGAAGAATGCCCAGACGGTAAACGACAAACCTTTCATGATGCGCGAATATGCTCATGCTATGGGTAACTCCTGTGGTAATCTGCAGGAGTACTGGGATGTGATATACAGCGACTCCTCCATTTGCGGCGCCGCCATCTGGGACTGGGTGGACCAGGGAATAGAAAAAGATGGAACATACCTATACGGTGGTGACTTTGGCGACAAGCCCAACGACGGGCAGTTCTGCCTCAATGGCCTGCTGGCCCCTGATCGTACGCCCCACCCCCACTACTATGAAGTACAGAAGGTGTATCAGCCCTTGCAGTTTCTCCGCGAACCAGATGGCACCATCCGCATCGTCAACCGAGACAGTTTTACCACTGTTGACGAGTATGATATCACCTACGACACCCTGCGCTATGATAGCGAAGTGGTACTCAATGTTTCCGCCCACCTGAAAGAGGATAAGCCCTGGGCCAAGAAAGGGTTTACAATTGCTCGAGAGCAGTTCGTACTACAGGCGTGGAACTGGAAAAACAAGGCGGAAGTCGCAACGTCCCTCTACCACAAGGAGAAGCAAGAGACTAAGTCATTCACAATCAGCGGAAACTCCCTCACCTCTTGGATCGTCGATGGCCACGAGGTACTACAGGCTCCGCTGGAGCCCTATTTCTGGAAACCAGAAAATGACAACCAGAGCGCAGCCGGTTTTGCCCGTCGTACAGCCATCTGGAAGGAAGTAAAAGATGTCAAGGTGAACTACACCATCATCAACGAGCACAGCATTCTTGTTGAGGTGGACTATCAACCTGCAGCACAGGACCGCCCCGTGATGCCAAAATTCGGCATGAGGATGCGTCTGCCCGCCAACTACACCGCGATTACATATTATGGCCGCGGTCCCTGGGAGAACTATCCAGACCGTAAGCGTTCTGCCTTCCTCGGCAAGTACCAGATGCCCCTATCGGCATACGAGACTGATTATCTCCATCCACAGGACAACGGCAACCGATGCGACATCCGCTGGTTTGAGATTTCATCCGCTCCTGCGGCAGTTGGGTCTCCTGCGGCGAGAACCCTGCGTATCGAGGGCTGTCAGCCCCTCTGCATCCGAGCATGGGACTATGGTGAGGAAGATCTTGAAGGTGTTCATCATCCCAGTGATATCCAGCACGGTCGTTTCGTCAATCTCAATATCGATGCCAATATTCACGGCGTAGGTGGAACAGACACATGGGGTAAGCGCACCCTTCCCCAGTACACCATTGACGGAAACCAGCCCCATCATTACAGTTTTATCCTATCATTTCAATAAGAAAACAAGGACACCTTACGCATTTGACAAATTTCCGCATAACCATGAAACGTTTCCCTTGCCGGAAACGTTTCTTTTATTTGTACCTTTGCACCCAGATTGAGTTCAACTCAAAACTAAACATCAACATATACCGATATTTTTTAGTTGGTAAGTTAGTATAATAGTAATTTATGGTTTGAAGGTGTGGCACGTAGTGATTACGTGCCATATTTTGTATATTTGAAAAGGATTTGAAACAAAAAAAAAGACTCCATTGAGATTTTTATTGTAATTTTGCCACCAAAATAACTAAAAGCGTAAACAACATGACCAGATTCATCAACATGAAAGGGTTGCTACTCACAGGCATCACCACCCTTGCATCCCTGTCCATATGGGCTCAAAATCCCATTATCCACGACCGTTACACCCCCGACCCGGCGCCCTACGTGCATGGTGACACCCTCTATCTTTTCGTGGATCATGACGAGAAAGTGACGGAAAATAACTATTTCACGATGAAAGACTGGCTGCTCTACAGTACCGTGGATATGGTCAACTGGACCTATCGCGGCACGCCCATCACATCGAAAACCTTTTCTTCATGGGCCAAGCAGGACAACGACTGTTGGGCCAGCCAATGCATAGAGCGCAACGGCAAGTGGTATTGGTACTGTACGGCCACCATCAAGGGACAACCCTATCCAGGCATCGGCGTGGCCGTGGCCGATAATCCTGCCGGTCCCTATAAAGACCCCATCAAGAAACCTATCGTAAAGGGTTGGTTCAAGATTGACCCGTCTGTCTTTATCGATGACAACGGGCAGGCTTACTTGTATTACGGCAACAACATGCTGTGGTATGTCAAGCTCAACAAGAACATGACGTCATTCACAGGCAATGAGGTCGAGGTCAAGACGAAGGACGAGACAGCTTTTGGCCCGTATAAGGGCTATAACGACGACGGCACGCCCAAGACCAACTTTGAGGAGGCTTCATGGATCTACAAGCGCAACGGCAAGTACTACCTGGAGTATGCCGCCGGTGGCGTTCCTGAGCATTGGGCCTACTCCACAGCCGACAAGGCTACGGGTCCCTGGACCTACCAGGGCAAGATACTGGGTCAGGCCGACAACAGTTTTACTATTCATGGCGGCAGTGTGGAGTTCAAGGGACATCACTATATGTTCTACCACAACGGCAAACTGAGCGGAGGCGGTGGCTATAAGCGTTCTACCTGCGTGGAGGAGTTCACCCCCAATGAGGACGGTACCATCCCCAGCATCAAGTTTACCACCGCTGGCGTCAGCCCTATCCAGACCTTGAACCCCTTTGAACTGCAGGAGGCTGAGACCATCAACAAGTGTTCCGGCATCCTGTGCCTGGGCGACTATAACGGCTGTTATGCCTCCAACATCACCAAGAGCAGCTATATCAAAGTGCGCAACGTGGACTTTGGCGAGGCTGGAGCCAAATCATTCAAGGCCGTGGTACGTACCACAGGCGATGCTGTTATCCTGATACGTGTCAAGACAGCAAGCAGTACCGCGAAAGGCAGAGTGAACATCCCATCAACCGACGGCGAGTGGCAGGAAGTGACAGTAGACCTCACCACCCCCATCACCGGCGTACAGGACCTGTTCTTCACCTTCGCAGGCACCACCGCAACGAGTTTTGATTTCGACAAGTGGCAGTTCTTTGAACAGCCAACCGGCATCCAGCCTCAAACCACCAAACGCCCATCACAGGCCACCTACGACCTGCAAGGACGCAGAACAAGCAATCACATCAACCATGCCATCAAGATTATCGATGGTAAGAAAATCATCAAATAACCTGTCACAACAATGAAAAGAATCACCCTCACCCTTCTGACGTTTCTGGGTTTCTGCAGTCAGATAGCAGCCCAGGACACCGACAACACCAACCGTCTGTGGGACAACAAGCCCGCAAAGATATGGCTCGAGGCCCTGCCTATTGGTAATGGCCGTATAGGCGGTATGATATACGGCGGACCGCGCGTCGATGAGATCCAGCTCAACGAAGACTCTTTCTGGAGCGGAGGTCCCCATAATAATAACAGCAGTACAGCCGCATCCAACTTGGCCACAGTGCGCAACTATATCTTCAACGGACAGGAGAAGAAGGCTGAGGACCTGATTAACCAGCAGTTCATCAAAGGTCCGCACGGCCAGAAATACCTGCATCTGGGCAGTCTGAGGATGACCCACGACAATATCACGGACGCAGAGGTGACCAACTATCGTCGTGAGCTCGACCTGCAGAAGGCACTCTCTACCGTCTCTTTCGAGCATCATGGGCACCACTACCGTCGTACCGCCTTTGCCACGATGCCCGACAGCATCATCGTTGTCCGTCTGGAGGCCGACACACTTTCCAGTTTCACCCTGCGCCACATCATTTCCGACTTCACCAGAAGTGCGTCGAAAAGTGACGACGGATGGCTTTCCATCATCACGGGTGTAGACCACGAAGGCGTAGCCTATAAACTCAAGGGCTACCTGCGCTATCGTGTGGAGAGCGATGGCGAGGTGACCTATGGCACGTCAAGTGCCGTCACGGTGAAGGACTATACCTGGGCAACCATCTACATATCGGCTGCCACCAATTATCTCAAGTATAACAATACATCTGGCAAGGGGTCTGCCAAGGCGCTGTCGTATCTGAACTCAGCCCTGAAGCACAACTACGACGAACTGCTGAGCCGCCATGTGGAGGCTTACCAGAAGCAATACGACCGTGTGCGCCTCTGGCTGCCATCATCACAGGCCAACAGCCAGCTCACCACCGAGAAGCGTCTGGACAAGTTTTATGGAAGTACCGACTGGGGCATGGTGGCCCTGCTCTTCAACTATGGCCGCTACCTGCTCATCTCGTCCAGTCAGCCTGGCAGTCAGCCTGCCAACCTGCAGGGCTTGTGGAATAACCTGAAGGATGCCCCCTGGGACTCAAAATACACCATCAATATCAATGCCGAGATGAACTACTGGCCCTCGGAGGTGTGCAACCTCACAGAGACCAACAAGCCGTTCTTCTCCATGATACGCGACCTGAGCGAAACGGGTGCGAAGACTGCAAAGAATATGTACCGCTGTGGCGGATGGGTAGCCCATCACAACACGGACATCTGGCGTATTGCCGGACCTGTCGACGGTGCCTTCTGGGGTATGTATCCCAATGGCGGCGCCTGGTTGGCCACGCACCTCTGGCAGCACTACCTCTATACAGGCGACGTAGAGTTCCTGCGCGAGTGGTACCCCGTCATCAAGGGCACGGCCGACTTCTACATGGACTACATGCAACCTATTCCTGAGGACTGTGTCTTTGCGAAGAATATCACGGCAGAGGATAAGTACAACTGGCTCGTTGTGGTGCCGTCGGTAAGTCCCGAACAGGGTCCTGCCGGCAAGTCCACGCCAGTTACCGCAGGCTGCACCATGGACAACCAGATTGTGTTTGATGCCCTGACAAACACGTTGAAAGCTGCAGAGATACTGGGCGAGGACGAAGAATACATCGCAAAGCTCAAGACCCAGATCTCAAAGATTCCTCCCATGCAGATTGGCAGCAGGAAACAGTTACAGGAGTGGCTCATCGATGCCGATGGCAGCGAGATGCAGCATCGTCATATCTCCCACCTCTATGGTCTGTTCCCCTCCAACCAGATTTCACCGTTCAACCATAACGAACTCTATGCTGCTGCCAAGCAGACCCTGACAGACCGTGGTGATGCTGCCACAGGCTGGAGTCTGGGATGGAAGATCTGTTTCTGGGCACGTATGCTCGACGGCACCCATGCCCTCACCATCCTGAAGAATATGCTCCGTCTGCTGCCATCCGATGATGTCACCAGTCGGTATCCCAACGGCCGTACCTACCCCAACCTCTTTGATGCGCACCCGCCCTTCCAGATCGACGGCAACTTCGGTGCCACGGCAGGTATCGCAGAGATGCTGCTGCAGAGTCATGATGGCGCCATCCACCTGTTGCCCGCCCTGCCAAGCGCATGGAAAGAAGGCAGCATCAGCGGACTGAAAGCCAGAGGTGCTTTTGAGGTAAGCATGGAATGGGACAAGGAGAAGCTGACCTGTGCTACGATTCGTTCTGAAATAGGTGGCACGGCTCGACTGCGCTCCTATGTAGAACTTGAGGGCGACGGACTGGCACCAGCCGAGGGCGAGTGTCCCAACCCGCTCTATGCGCCTGCCGACATCAAAGAACCCCTACTGGCAAAGTCGCTCACCACGAAACCATCACTCTCTGTAAAGAAAGTCTATGAGTACGACCTGCCAACAGAGGCTGGAGGCGAATACCATATCTATCAGAAAGGCTACAGGGAAACTGGCATCAGTCAGGTTAAGCCAGCAACGGATGTTCATGCCTATTATGACTTACAGGGCAGGAAAGTGACTAAAGATACGAAAGGTATCCTGATTGAGAAAAGTCAGGTAAACGGAAAGAACACATATCGAAAAATAATCAAGCACTAATCACAATGAAAAAGATTCTACTTCTATTCATGACTGTATGCAGCACGATAATGATGCAGGCTGCGAAAGTCGAAAAAGATGTCACCATCAAGATAGATGGCGAGGATCGTAAGTACAAGCTCTATGTGCCCAACAACATCAAGAACAACTGTCCGTTTGTGCTATCGCTCCACGGTGCCAATGGCAGCAGTAACGACAAGAGTCCGTTCGGTACCGATGTGGCCGATTGGGCTGGATGCATCGTGGCCTACCCACAAGGTAAGATGACAGCTTTTCCCATCGGCTTCGGAGGCTCTGCTACTGGTTGGACTGCCTCGGGCGAGGACAACTTCGACGTCAAGTTCCTGAAGGCCGTCATCGAGGATGTGGCATCGAAGTATACGATTGACCGCAAGCGTCTCTACTGCTGCGGATTCTCCAATGGCGGTATGATGACCTACGCCATGAGCAACGTCTGCAGCGATGTCTTTGCAGCTTTTGCCAGCATCAGCGGCTACCCCATCAACGAATTTCACCTCCGTCATACTGGTAAGCGCCCCGTGCCTTTCCTCCATATTCACGGCAAGGCCGACAATTTCGTGGTATACTCCAAGATGCCCACGATTGTTGACGAGATGGTAGCCCGTCTTGGTGCCAATCCCGTGCCTAAGAAGACCACCGTCAACGGCAAGTACACCAAGAGCATCTACGAGGCAGGAGAAGGCAGTTTCCCTTATG
>Ga0256404_1004438_pt1 | contig 26590 bp, 23 predicted proteins | sample RumenRJG_01DNA_FD_185990 | JGI IMG/M metagenome (GOLD analysis project Ga0256404, IMG submission 185990) | Bovine rumen microbial communities from Lethbridge, Alberta, Canada - RJG_01 | ecosystem: Host-associated > Mammals > Digestive system > Stomach > Rumen | place: Canada: Alberta | collected...
ATTGGAAGTAAAAATGCATGCTTATTCCTGCATCTTTGGATTACAAAAAGAACCGGTTTCTGGCCGATTCTTAGCGTAAATCTTTTATGTACATCCCACTTACCTTCAGATAATTGGATAATCCTTGCAGGCATAAATTTGGGTGGCGTTGGTTGTTGTTTTCAATATAACCATGTGCCTGTTTTTTCATCCGCCGCATAAATGCCCGTGTTTCAAACGGATCTTTACCATTGAGATATTCCTTAACAAATTGATTATAGGCCGGTTGATCTCTGAACTCCGGTAATGTTGATGTGTAGATTTCATCTCTCAGGTCTTGTCTGTGTTCATCACACATGCATGTAGATAAGAGATAGCGCAGAGTTATTATTTCCAGCTCAAGTTCTCTGGTCTCCTGAATCATGGAATATACCAGAGTCGCATATTCATTCTCAGTACTGCTCATACCGCCTCTCTTTAAAATGATCTGTTCTGCGCAGCTGCACGGACGATATCTATATTGATCGTCATCGCATTCTGCTGTTCCCCGATATTGATTGAGTCATACATAATATTGTCGATGATACGGGGGTCTCCACCTGCATATCCGTTGATCACACTGATTGCGGCTGGGTCAACGATCGCTTCTGTGCCGCCGGCCTGTTTCAGCTTGAAGAAGATATATTCCTTTACTTCTTCACCAGACAGGCCATTGTATTCATAATGCACCAGTATTCTTTGTTTTAGGGCGGCGTGCACCGGCTTATTGATGACTGTGTTCAGATAGGGTTCGCCGCTTAGTACCAGCGCAAAACAGTTTTTGGAGTCGTAGTCGAAGTTCATCAACATTTGTAAATCATTCAGAATGCCCTGATTCAGATATTGGGCTTCATCCAGGATCAGAATAACTGTCTGGCGTTTTTCTTTGTAGGTATAGGCGATCTGTTCCTTCAGAGCCCTGACCCTGGCAGTCTTGCCTTTGACGTCCGTAATCCCGAACGTATCTGACAACTGTCGATAGAATTCAGGAACGGTTACAGTAGTGAAACTAATGTATACCGGTCTGTACTGATTTGGGTTCAGGCTGTCCGCAAAGACCTTCAGTGCCATTGATTTTCCCATCCCGGGAGGAGCCGTAATCATTCCAATACCACGGGTTGTTTTCAACAGATTCAGGCGGGAAAGAACCTGCTTCAAATCATCTGACTCAAAGTACCGGCCTCCGAAGCTGAAATTCTTATCAAATGGATTTCCAGTCAGACCATAGATATTACCTGACATGTTCGTCACTCCTCATCTTCGAATAATCCAGAATCAGATTCTTCCGCTTCGTATGGGCATTGGCATTCTTATCTGTCCTGTGAATGGAATAATGCTTTCCGTCATAGAGAATATATGCGGTCCGCATATCCGATGGAACATACCGGATTTCTACAGTCTGACGAATGAACTCCATCGGCACATCATACAAAACCCCGCCAATCCGTACTGTGGAGTCCAGGTGTACAAGACGCCTGATCCGGTTGAGGAAACACTCATCCAGCCATTCCTGCGATTTAGGCTTTCGGATATAGTCCTTCGTCTTCTCGTAACGTTCAAATGGTGTGCAGCCGATAGAGCTATGAACCGTTGTATTGTAGCTTCGCACATAATCCCGATACATTTCATTGAACTGTTCAAGAGAATGGATCTCTGAAGGATTCAATTTGAAGAGGAAACGTTCATCCAGTGTTCTCCATGCTCGTTCCCGTTTTCCCTTGGCGGCGCCATCCCGAACAGGCGCATGAATCAACACAATACCTAGTTCTCCGCAGATCAGCTCAAGCTGCTCATTCAGGTAGGAACAGCCGTTATCAACATAAAGCTTATCGGGAATTCCATAGGCGGCGATGGAATCCTTCAGCACCTTCTGGAAATTGACTGCGTTATCCGCGTAGAATAACTGGCTTTTCAGCTCCATTCGGCTATAGTCATCCAGAATGCCTATGCAGTAGACACGGCGGCTGATGCCATCTTCCGTAATGTAGGGGAGATATTTCGTATCGGCCTGCCATATCTTGCCAAACGAGTCTTCTTCAAAGGCTTTTCGATCTTTCACATTTGGATTTCTGGCACTTTTCAGATCGTGATTTTTAATAAATCTCTGCACAGTACATACGTTTACTGTTGAATCGATGAAGGATTCTTTAATGAGCTGATGATAAATCTGAGTGGCATTCATTCTGGGAAATTCCTGCTTCAGGGCATATATTCTCTCAATCGCAATGTCAGGCAGAGCACGGCTGGCTCCCTTATCTTTCCGCGTCACTGGCATAAGGGCATCAAATCCGTAACGCTTATAAAGAGACGTCCATTTTTCAAGCGTCTTCCATGAATACTTCATAGGCCTCCCATCAGGCATCGTAATGGAGGCTGTAGCGGCAACGCGCTGATAGTACTTTTTCGCACTCTTATCAGGGCAGGTTCCCTGAAGAACAGGCGCAATTAAACCAAAACGAAACTGCGCAGCTTCCGCCGCTTTTGCAAGATCAGGATTCATATTAGGGCCATTTTTCATGATGATCACCTCCATTCGTAATGATAGAAGTGATGATGAAAAGGTAAATTAACACGCCGTGCCTATGGCTGGAAAGGAAAAATCAAACTTAGATGTACTGCCCGGATCGCGCATTTCTATGCCCTTGCAGGAAACGATGGTGGTCCGGCATAAGCTTCATGAATCCTCTTTCAAAGTTCATGAAGTCCGGGAAATTCAGCAGATCTTTCAGGAACTGAATCTCAGAGGTAACAGCGTCTTTCAGAACACCGAGCCATAATGATTTGGCATGGAGAAATCTCGCTTTCCACCGATAAAGTGTAGGAGCCGAGATTTTGTACTTTTCGCATATCTGCCTGACTGTGAGCCGATGAGAAAAATAGTCACTCAGAGCCCAAAGGACCGTAAGCAGGCTATAGGGGGAATACGGAATGATCAGCGCCACCAAAAAGGCGTGTGATGAATGACAACTGCCGCAGCGGAACCGCTTTGTATGCAATTCACTTTGGATAATTTGCCCGTTGCGATATTCAAGAATCCAGCGACTGTAATTTCTGTATTTCCTAAGATTCCCAGCGCCGCACAGTGGGCAATGACCGGAAGAAAGGAAACGCGTCAGAAGCAGATCTGTCATTTCCTGCGCAGAAATATTCAGTTTTGATAGCTTGATTAGTTGAACGAAAATGCCTACCATTGCATTTGTAGCCTCCTTTTTGACACAAAAAGGATGTGCTTACACATCGGACGGAGAGAAGATTTCGGTTTGGCGACTTAAGGTCTTCTCTCCCTTTTTATGTCCTTTGATTACAGCATAGAGCATAACGAAAAAATGTGCAGTTATTCACGGCACATTCTCATCACAACATGAAATCTGCTCCTATTTTTATCTGCCGTATTTCTGCTGTCCGCGCTTATTTTATTATGCAGGATTACACCTTCTAAACACCTTGCTTTACTGTAAAATATTGAGAAGAACTGGTTCGCACTACATTGCAAGTTAAATAAGTTATCCCGTAACATTTATTGACAGGAGAGTCTTTTAAAATCAGTGTTCACCTAATCGCTGATGCGTGCTTATGGTGTTATGTGAGGAGCCAAAATTGGTACCTGTCCTTTTCACTATTTCTCAATCCTATTTTTCATCTTCGATACACATATTTGTTAGGAAAGCGAATAGAAAGGGACAATATGACATCGAATAAAGATATTTCAACTGTATATATCGATGAATCTGGCGATTTAGGAATCAATAAAGGGACACAATGGTTCATTATTTCTGGTGCAATCATTTCTAAAGAGGATGAGAATAATTGTCTGAAAACTTTTCGGTCTATTCAAAATCAATTGAATATCAAGAAAATTCATCTCCGTGAAATCCGTGAATTTAACAAAAGAGCATTTGTTGTAAAGAAAACAAGCCTTGAAAACTTTACTTTCGTAAATGTAGTTATTGATACACGGAAGCTCACAATGACAGATTCTTCTCTAACATATAATTATGCCTGCAGATTGTTACTTGAAAGATGTTCATGGTATCTGAGAGACAACGCAAAAAAAGCTGATATTGTCCTTTCCTCTAGGGGAACCAGTCGAGACAATGAACTAATTAGATATATTCAACAGTCACTTATTGATACTGACAGTCCATCAATCAACATTGCAAGTGGTGTCTTCAACAGTGTATGTGCGATTTCCGCCGGTCAACGTACTATGCTTTCACTTCCGGACATATGTGCAACCAGCTTATTTGAAGCATATGAAAAGGACAGATTCGGATTTACATATCCTTGCTTCATCAAAATGTTGTCAGACAAAATGTACAAGTACAAAGGTGATTTAAAGAATTATGGAATCAAATATTTTAGTAGTGATATGGAACCGAATAATTCTCAAATCATTGGATGCAATCCGTGCTATCAAGGAAAATAAAAGAAGAGTCCCAGCATGACTACCATATCCAACAGGATACTGGCACAATGCCTTCATGTTTCCCTGGCGTTCCTCTTCTACTGAGAATATAGCATAGTTCTCAGTCAATAAATCAATTTTTTCAAACTGTGAGAAAAAATGCGAATTTCTATTTAACACTCTCAGCAGAAAATAGCTGCAAAAGCAGTGCTGTTCAGAAATTTTTTTATGACACCGTTTTACATGTGTGGTGTCACAGCGATGTCATTTCTTACCACCGGATCTTTTCAAGCACCTTCAAGGCTTCCTGGTCCAGTCCCCTTTCAAAATCGGTACGATAGGCAAATGGAGAGAGGAATTCCATCGGAAGATCATCAACGATCAGGAAACCGGTCAGATCTTTCTCCTTCGTGACATACTGAAGTATTTCTGAAGGTCTTCCCCTGGCTCCATTTTTCGGTGTCGTTCCAACGACTTCAATATCGCTGTCCAGACCGCCTTCCCGCAGATAGTTCTCGCAGCTCTTAAGCCCTTCATACCGCCACGAACTTGAAATGACAATCTTCAGATGCCGATCGTGGCACAGCTGATTGAGGTTCTTCATACACCTGCGGCTTGGCATCTGATAATCCGTCTTCAGCGCATCATCAAACGTATTAATGACACCATCAAAATCCAGGAACAGAAGATTGTCTTCCTTTCCCTTCTTCCGGTTCCATGCCATTTTTCTTCTGAGATAGAGAACGGTAAACTCTTCAATCATGAAAGATTCGCTTTCGGCTTCTTATGATCACTCATGATCCGCTCCACGAGCGCATCCTTGACAGCCTTCTTGTCCGCTTCCGTAAAGGCCCCATGGAACGCATGTGTCAGAAAGTCACGGCCAAAATAGACGCTGCCGGGCACGCTCAGCCCCGCAGCCCTTCCCGCCGCAAAAGCACCGCAGAACGTCTCAAAGGCTCCGGAGCCATCATCTGCCGGATTGATATCGATCGGAATGATACTGCCCTCATAGCCATCAAACAGATAAACTTCGCCGCTGTTCATTGTGACAAGCACCGCATTCTTCGTACGATCGGCTAACTTCTGTGCCCCGGCCTTAAGATCCTCTTCTTCCCCGGTCATCAACGACAGCTCTTCTTCTCTAAGAACAATAATCGGACACGCATCAAAGATCAGACCCAGCGTCCCCTTTTCCTGCACCGATCCCCGACCAAGCGGAATAAAGATCAGATTTTTGAGTTTCGAAAGACTGCTCAGCACATCGTCCCGCGTACTTCCATCGAGCATCGTACCGGCAACGATACTGCAGCGAACATCATCCGCCTTCAGATTTTTCAGACGCGCTATGGGAACCTCATATTCCGCCCCTGCCGCGCTCATTCCCGACACATTTCCTTTGCCATCAATGAATGTCCACGTACAGCCTGCCGTATCGCTGCTGCGCGAAGGAAGGGCAGTTCCAGCCGCTTTCAGAGCGTTATACACCGCATCTCCATATTCACCCGATCCAACGCAGCTCAGCCATTCCACCGGAAAATCCAGCACATGGAACACATTGGCAACCCACCAGCCAGCACCCGAGATCCGCGTCGAAGACGACTGAATGGCCGGCATATCTTCATTTCCCTTCGGAAGATGATCCACGTGCATCTCAAGATCAAGTTCTGTATCCGCAATCAACACTGTTTTCTTCATGTAAAAATTATACCCCTAACATCCTTTCCTTTCTGCTCAGGACATATCCCCAGCAGGCTTATTGATGCCTTTCGCCGCATCCGCGTAGTCCTGGATGTCTGCCGCATCATCATCCGTCGCCGCCTGTGCCTCATCCCTGATTGCGTAATAGGTTTCTTCAAACTGATCCCCAACAAGCTCTTCAATCTTCTCGGCAAAAAGGAAATTCATATGAATATCAAAATCATGCTGCAGAAAGATATCAACGAGACAGCCAAGAACCGCATCCTGACCATCTTCCGATACACCTTCCCGCTCCATCACTTCCCGTATCTTCCGTATCCGATCCAGAACAACACGCTGCCCTTCACTGATCGGTGTAAGCTGCTTCGCCATAGAACCTCCTGCCTTCCCTTGACTATCTGAGTATATAAAAAACCTCTGATTTCTGTACATTCATACAGAGATCAGAGATTTCTTAATGGTGGCCCCAGGCAGGATTGAACTGCCGACACCGGCATTTTCAGTGCCGTGCTCTACCAACTGAGCTACAGGGCCATGGTTGCGAGGGAAGGATTTGAACCAACGACCTCCGGGTTATGGGCCCGACGAGCTACCAGGCTGCTCTACCTCGCGATAAGAAAGAAACATTTGAATCAAGATATGGCGGAGGAACTGGGATTCGAACCCAGGCGCCACTTGCATGACCTGCCGGTTTTCAAGACCGGTCCCTTCAACCACTTGGGTATTCCTCCACTGGTGGACCCTGAAGGACTCGAACCTTCGACCGGTCGGTTATGGGCCGACAGCTCTAACCGATTGAGCTAAGGGTCCAATCGATCTGATCTGGTTGCCAATAAAGATGGTAGCGAGGGTGAGACTCGAACTCACGATCTTCCGGGTATGAACCGACAGCTCTAGCCAACTGAGCTACCTCGCCATGTTCAATCACTGGTCGGGATGACAGGATTCGAACCTGCGACCCCTTGATCCCAAATCAAGTGCACTACCAAGCTGTGCCACATCCCGATAGAAATATGGTGCGCCGAACAGGAGTCGAACCCGCAACCTTTTGATTCGTAGTCAAATGCTCTATCCAGTTGAGCTATCGGCGCATCTGCACATCAAAATCAGTGCTTAATTATCCTAGCAAACCCACCTCCCATTTGCAAGGAGAAATTTCACTGATTCTGCGTACACCGCAATCACGGATTTCCATACAGAATATTCTCGTTATAGAAGTCCGAATGCATCGAGAACTGATTGTCCATGTAGTCCTTGCCCTTCAGTTCCAGCAGCGTTTCCGTATCGGAATACAGATCCGTCCCAAGGCCGAGCCGGTCCCCTTCAATGTCCGCACCAAGCGCGGACAGCGTCGTCGGGAAGAGATCAATCGTCGCAAACGTACGTTTCTCCGCCGGTTTCTCCTTGGCACCGTTGATGATATTGACATAGGTCTTGCGCTGGTAGCCTTCCGGCATATCCGAGTAATAGTTATCATCCATGCACAGATGATCCCCGCTCAGCACAATCACCGTATCCTTGCCCCAGGGCTGCTCCTGCACCCACTGCACAAACTCCGAAACCTTCTTGCTCGAACATGCAAGCACATTGCTGTACTGATCCGCATACGTATCCGGGCAGTCCTCACACAGCCACCCGTTGGTAAAATGCGTATCCACCGTCAGAATCGTCAGATTGAACGGCTCGTCCTGCGAAGCCAGCTGCGTCGCATCATCCTTGGCAAATTCAAAGAGCTTCGCATCCTCATAGCCCCACCAGACAAAGTAGTTCCATGGGATCAGACCCTGATTCTTTGCATAGTAGTAGTCATGGATCGTAAAGTTGCCGTGCTGCGTAAAGTACTCGGCACGGTTGCCGAACTCCGCATCCGATCCAAGCAGGAATTCCTGGTTGTAGCCCCGTTCCTCCAGGATATCGCCCAGCGTCGTTGCGCCCGGCATGAATTCCGAAATGTTTCCGCGCTTGTTGGAGAAGGAATTGCTCAGCTTCAGCGGCAGACCGCTGGTCTGTGACACGATGCCGGCAATCGTCCAGGTACCGTTGGTCAGCGGGATACCGCCATTGAGCGTCGTACTGGAAGAGCCGTTGAAGCAGTTATTGGCCAGCGCCAGATCCGTCAACTCCGGAATCGCATTGAACGTCTTTCCGCCACCGACACTTTCATCCGCCGCCGAAATCTCCATCGACTCCATGAAGATATAGATCAGGTTCTTCTTCTCCTCGGGGAACGTGATGTTTGCCGTCGAGGGATCTACATAATACTCATCAAATACTTCCGCATTGATGTTCTGATTCGTCAGATAGTCGTAGACGCTGTAGCGCCACCAGAAGCTGTCGATCACAATGGCTCCGACCACAATGCCGGCAATGACCGTTGCCCAGCGCAGACCGTAGATCCACCGGATCCGTACCGTCCACTTCCCCTTTTCCGGATTTTTCTTGAGATGAATGAAGATCAGCAGCAGCACAATGCCAATGCCCAGCAGAATGCCGCCGACCATGCCCAGCTCAATGAAGAGATCCTTGAAATCGCCCCAGTTTGTACCGTTCAGATTGGTATTCATATGGAATGCCAGCTGATCAATGCTCACATCCGAAAATTCAGCGATCAGATACTGATAGCCAACCCACATCAGCCCAGGCAGAACCATAAAGAGAAGCACCGGGATCTGCTTCAGAACCAGCGTCCACGTCTTCATCGGCTTTCCGGAAGAAAGCACCCTGTCCATGTTTCTGAGATCCAGCCACAGCAGTATCAGAGCCGCCGCACCGGCAAGATACACCATCCGGAACACGGCCGCCACCTGGTCATAGCGCACCTGCAGCTGCTCCAGAAACGACGCATTGATGACGGTCGAATACACCGTATAGAACGCCTCATCGTTGCGCGTCATCGTCACATCGGTGCTGTTGGTGTTGTAGGTGACCGAATCAATCAACTTCCCCTCATCGGGGTCATAAACCATGACATTGAGACCGTTGCGGTTGCCGCTGACATTCTTACCGTCAATCAGAATCGACGAACGGTTGCCATCATAGATGCCGGCACTGGTCATGTAGAAACGGTGCCCGTTGATTGACTCATAGTGCGTATCACTCTCACGGCCGACATAGGAATAGGTCTTGCCGTCATAGGCATAGGCCACAAAGGAATCATTCACCTTGCCGTCCAGCGGCGTCGTCGTGATGCCGACCGACTTCAGCGCCGCATCCATCTCTTCCGTAAAGCCCGTCTTGCCATTGCCCTTAACGGAGAAGATGAGCATCTTGTCCGCATACTTCGCCACCAGTTCCGGCAGCGTCATATCAGTAAAGTATTCATTCTCCGGATGCGAAAACGACTTCTCCGCATAGGAGGAAAGGCTGTCCGTATCAAAGTACTTGATCCACTGCACACCCCAGTAGTAATAGGCACCAATCGATTCATTTTCCGATGTCACCGTGACGCTGTCCGCCTGCTTCGAGCCAAGCGAAACTTCGATGCACGCATCATCGGTAGCCGTTTTGCCCTCTTTGCCCGTACGCTCTCTACCATCCATGTCCGCCGTCACCGAAAGGACACGGTCCGTATTGCCATAGCTCTGCGAACTCTCGGGAATAAAAAACTGCAGACGGCCGGGCCGCGGCACAAAGGCCAGCACCAGACACAGCGCAATCAGAACCCCAAGAACCAGATCCCGCACCCGGATCTCAACAGAGTGATTTTTCATAAACTTTTCATCAACTTTACTCACGTGCATTATCCTAATACGAAAAAAATCCGGAATCAAATCCGGATCCGATCACTGATAGTTCTTGAAGATATCGCGCCACAACTTCAACGCAAGCCCCTCCGTATCCCCGAACCGGTTCAGCGGCGTCACCGATACATAGTGGCGCCCAATGGCTGCAACATCACTGTCAATAGCGGCATCTTTCATATCCGGGACCGGCCCCAGCGGCCGCAGGATCGTGACAATTCCACCCTCTTCTTTTGTCTCGAGCTTTCTTCCATAATCGAAGATGCCGCCGACAACTGTTCCTTCGATCCCTTCAACCTTTCCCTTGGGAACATTGACATTTAGCAGATAGGAAGAACAGTCCGGATCCTGAAGATATGTATCCAAAAGCTTTTCAGCACACTGTGCCGCCGCACCGTAGTCCCCGTGTTCCATATCATAGTCATCCAGTGACACCGCCATCGCCGGCACACCGAGAAACAGCCCTTCCATCGCCGCCGCCACCGTCCCGCTGTAGGCAATGTCTGAAGCCGTATTCCAGCCCGCATTGATGCCGGACACGACGCAGTCAAATTTCACATCTGCAAACAGTCCGTTGATTCCGACATAGGTACAGTCCGCCGGCGTGCCGTCAACACGGTACGCCGCCCTGGTGCCGGCGAGCTCAGCGGGAAAGGCATGCAGATCCTTCAGGAAATAGGTCACCCGATGCGAGCTGGCGGAACGCTGCCGATCCGGAGCGCAGGCATAGACGTCAAAGGTTTTCCCCAGATGCCTGGCAAGAATCCGGATTCCCCGGGCATCCAGGCCATCATCGTTTACAAGCAATATCCGTTTTCTGTTTTCCATGCGTAGATTCTAGCAGAGGGCGCTATAATCCAACCATGAAGATTATCAATACACCGGAGATTTCCGCCTTCCTCAGCCGCTGCTGGAACAATCTCTACAATGACAGCCAGAATGTCTTTCTTGATCGCAGAGTCACAGAGAAAAATGAAACCGCAGTCAAAAAAAAGCTGCAGGCCGCAGGTCAGCAGGAATTCAACGGCCCGATCGAACGCTGGCCGCATCTTTTGATCGACGCGAATGAATGGGAAAACAGTCCCTACCATCAGAATGTTCATCTGGATCATATTTCGAGTCATTCGATTACCTATGAAGAAGAAACGATTCTAGGCGGACGGCTGTTCAATCTTGAGGCCATTCAGCCGGATCATAACCGGGAGCTGGCAGACTGGATGAAACTGCGTGCACTGAGCCGTGACACAAAGGCGGTGTACCTGCTTCAAAACGGTGAAGACTGGATGCTCGATGCCCCGGGAGAAGCCGCAACCAACAATCCACCCGCAATGGCCGCCAACGGAAGCGTACTGACGTTCGGGCTTGGCATCGGATATTTTCTTTTCATGGCAGCGAAAAATCCGAAAGTACATTCCATCACCGTCATTGAACGCGATCCGGATGTCATCGCTCTTTTTAAGAAGGATATTTTTCCGCAGATGAAGGATTCAGTTGCCGTTCCTGTTTCGATTGTACGGGGCGATGCCTTTGACTACTGGAACGAAACGTATCTGTCCTCCTTTGATTTTGTCTATACCGATATCTGGCGCAGCAGTGACGATGGCCTTGAAATCATGACGCACCTGCTGGAACAGTACAATCCAACGGTTGAATCCTGGTTCTGGATCGAAGACAGCATCATTGAACCGGTACGGACAGCGATCTTCCTTCATTTCGTCGAACTCGCCGAGCACCGTACGATCCAGCCCGCTTCTGCCTATGCCTTATACACAAAAAAGGTACGGAACTACTTCCGTACCCGCAATGAAACAATTGATTCCGTCAATGCCTTAAAGGATCTTCTTTATGACCGCACAATTATGCGAAAGATCCTAGCCCAGCATTGAGTCGTGGTGGAACAGCAGCTCCGCCTGATCCTTTCCATCCAGGGAATAATGAATCAGGATTCCCTTCTTCAGCAACTGCACATCCTGGACTTCTGCCGCGGCAAGATGCCGCAGTTCTTTTAACTGTGCCTTTGCCTCTTCGCTGTAGGAGCCGGGATCATCGGAAATCAGATGCACACTCCCCAGCAGCGCATCCGCCCTTGCCAGATCTCTCTTTCTGTCTGCCGCGATCCTGAGGTTGTCGCTGCGCAGATAGAACACATCGGGATCATTGCGGAAGAAGCGATCATTCAGTTCAAAGCGCGAGATCGTGTTCATCACCGAATGCCAGGTGGAATTGCGCTCCCGATGCATCGCATGCATGTACAGCGGATCGTCCCAGTCCAGGCTCACATCGCAGCCAATGCGGCAGTACGGCGTAACACCAAACGCCGGCATCAGCGGGACGCCGCAGCCGAGAATCGCATGATCCCCGCAGCATTCCTTCAATAAGCGCATGGCCCGATACATTCTGCCGGCACGCGATTGTGTACCATAGCTGAACGGTGCCGCCGAGTACAGGAAATCCAGCTTCACCAGATCCACATCCCAGTCTTCAAATACGACGCGGAAGGTTTCCTTGATGAAGTCTCTTACTTCTTCAAGATCGATATTGAGACCGTAGAAGCCGCCCCAGTTGCCACCGGCAAGCCAGGGGCTGCCGTCTTCATTCTTCAGAACCCAGTCGGGATGAAGCCTGTACAGCTCACTGTCTTTCTGAGCGGAGAACGGAGCCAGCCAGAGACCCGCCGTAAAGCCGGCCGAGTGGATATCATCCATCAGTCTGCGCATCCCGGAAGAAAACGTATCCGGCTTTGGCTGCCAGTCACCAACGGCCCTCTCCCAGCCATCATCGACCTGAAACAGATCACCTTTTTCAAATACCTTCTCACAGCCCCTGAGATCCTGGCGCATCGTCTCTTCACTGATGTTCTGATACCGGTTGTACCAGGAACTGTAGCCGAAGATCACCGGCGCCTGAAGCCGCGGAAGGTTCAGCTTCTGATGCCAGAGATCATAGACATCTGCTTTGGTTCCTTCCGCAAGCAGAAGATCCAGGAACGGATGTTCTCCGGCTTCACTCTGTGGCGCATAGTCCTTGGATATCAGGATGCGGTTTGTTTCATTGTCATAGCGAATGACGGTATAGCCGTTTTCTTCATTCAGCGATCCGACAAAAAGAACACTGCCATCCGCTTTCTGAACATAACCGAACGATTCGCCAGCGAACTGTCCACTCTTCGCATCGCGCTCCACAAAGCAATAATCACCATAGGAAGAAAAGGCATACTTTCTCTCAAGAAACTTCGGAATCTGAGCGATCCCGTACTGCTTCGTACCGGGACGGGATACGGGACACCAGCTCCAGCTTTGATAGCCGTTTAGAAATACGTATTCCGGCTGAAACGAAAGATCAATCTCCGCATAGAGAACAGCTGCCGCTCCCTCTTCGGTTACAGCTTTCAAATGAATTTCCTGCTCTTGGGTTTCCCCTGAAGAAAGGATATGGTTATTCTGATGCAGAATCCACTTCAGTTTCATGCCTGCCCTCCTTGAGCTCTTCACTGATTTGAGCCGCATAGTCATCGGTAAGACGGAATTTCTTCACGAAGAACAACAGCGCAACAAAGAGAAGAATGATCGGCCCGATCGTCATCAACAGACGCAGACCGATGATCGCATCCGTTGACTGCACCTTCTCGATGCCAATCGCATCGAGACCGATGCCGCAGATGAATACGGCAAAGCCGCTCGCCGCCTTGACGACGAATGTCTGCATCGAGAAGATGACCGACTCCTCGCGTCTGCCGCTTCTGTATTCGCCATAGTCAACGGTATTGGACAGGAAGACCGTCGTCAGAATCGTAAGAATTCCGTTTGCCGCAAACACCAGGAAGGCCGGAACCAGAAGTTCACCAACCTTAAGCTCAGCCACAACAAAGGTCGTCCCAAGAAGAATGCCATAGCCCGCAATCGCCGCCAAAAGACACAGCCGGAAGATCTGCGTATTGGACCACTTCTTTCGCAGAAGCGGGTACAGAATCATCATGCCGAGAATCTGACTCGCGCCGCCAACCGTCGAGAATACGGTATAGGCATTCTGCCAGTCCGAGCCGCCAAGATCATACTTGAAGAAATAAAGGATCAGGTTGCTCGTAATGTAGAGAGCCGAATTCACAAGGATGATCGTCAGTGCCGTCACCATCGCCTGATCATTATGGAACAGCGAATGGAACATGGAACGAACCGTAACGGCTTCCGACTTCTTTTCCTGGACCGCTTCACCCTTGGGCAGACGGCGGACCAGAATCCATTCAAAGATCACAAACAGCACCGCAACGATCAGCGCATAGCGCCCAAAGCCCGTCCGCTCCGTGCCACTGCCGAGCATTTTGACGATCAAAGGCGTACCCACGGTCACGATCGCATTGCCGACACCGGCACACGTACGTCCAACGACGCTCATCTCTTCCCGATCCTTGCCCGAAACGGTCAGGGTCGGGATCAGGCTCCAGAACGGAATGTCCATCATCGTATAGGTCACGCCCCAAAGCACATAGACGATCGGAAAATATACCAGCAGACCGGCCGCCGAAAGATCCGGCGCCTTGAACAGCGCATAGAGCACAACTGCGTTCAGCACCGTCCCCGAAAAGATCCATGGCGCAAAGCGGCCCCATTTACTGTGGGTCTTCTGAACCAGAATCCCCATCAGCGGGTCGTTCAGCGCATCAAAGATACGCGCCGCCATCAGCACCGCACCGACAAACGTCGCCGACATGCCGAGAATGTCCTGGTAGTAATACAGCACATAGCCCGATGACAGTGCATAGACCATGTCCTTGCCTATGGCACCGATTCCAAACGCCGCCTTCAGCTTTGTTTCGTCCTTCATGATCAGTTCTCCTTCGTAACTTCCATATTCACCGTGACCGGCTCCAGTCCCGAAGCCCTCACAATGACTGCCGTACTGCCGCTGACGCCTGTTGTTTTAAGATAGGTACCGCACATGCCCCCTTCGGCCGTAAAGGTAGAAGGTCCAATCACTTCCAGAACATTCGGATTCACGACGGTTACCGTGACCGGAAACTGACAATAGGATGCGACTGTCCCGTATTCATCTTTGATCTGAATGCGAAGCGCACTGACATCGTATGTATCCCCTTCAATAAGATGGCTGCTCGAGCAGGTGACTTCCAGGTGCAGCTGATGACCGGGCCCCTTCTTCACCTGCTTGACGACCTTGCCATTTCGGATCGCATCAAAGCGCCAGATGATCGCATCGCTTCCCCAGCCGCCGGCATAGATGCCGTAGAGCCGTGCCGCTTCCTTCATGGTCATATGGTTGACCGCTATCAGCTTCGCTGCCTTTGCCTTGATGGAAAGCGGAAGCCGGTCCATGCCGTATTTCTGAAAAGCCAGAAGACAGGCGACAACGTCCTTTGCCACCGAAGGATCCATGCCTTCCTTTTCTTCCAGAAGATGTCCGATCGTATCATCGATCCGGATCGGCGGATGTTTCAGCCCCGCCGAAGGATCCGGATAAAACGACTTCACAAAGTCATCGTTGCGGTACAGCTTCACTTCATCCGCATTGGTGAAGGCATAAAAGTCACCGATATATCCCGCCGGATAATCACCGATATTCATCGAGGAGCTGATCTCAAGCACCGGTTCCTCTTCCTGCTGCGAAGCATAGACAGCCGCCGCCAGTTTCGGGTTGCGGAAACTGTCAAGGACGCCATGGTAACAGATCCGGTCACCGGATCCGAAATCCTTGTGCGTCGCATAATCAAACATGCACCAGGCGATACATCCGATATGTGTATGATCCTTCATGGCCGCGTCAAGTACGCGGGCATGCCTTAGTGCATGTTCCTGACGATGGAGCGCGTCGTCCCAGCTCTTCGTCGGGAACATGTGGCCGTTGCATTCGGATATGAGCAATGGTGCTTCTTCTTTCGTCGCTTCCTTCTTGGAAAGCGCACCTTTGCCGGTTCCGTTGTAGGAGAAATCATTGAAGGCATACACATCCTCCAGCAAATGGCTGTTCTGCAGATAGCGGACGCCGCTGGTCGGACGCGAAGGATCGAGGGAATGCGCAATCCGGTTGGTTACGGCATAGAAGTCATCATCATCCTGCGACTCGTTGATGCGCACGCCCCAAAGAATGATCGAGGGATGATTGCGGTACTGCTTCACCATTTCTTCGGTATTGGTCATCGCTATCTGTTTCCAGGACTGATTTCCGATGTGCTGCCAGCCCGGTATTTCCGTAAACACCAGAAGACCGAGCCGGTCGCAGGCATCGATGAAGGACTGTGCCTGGGGATAATGGGAAGTACGCACCGTATTGACATGGAGCTCGTTCTTCAGAATACGGGCATCCTCCACCTGCATCGAAGAAGGCATCGCATATCCCACATACGGATACGACTGATGCCGGTTCAGACCGCGCAGAAACGTCTTTTCCTCGTTGATGTAGATCCAGTCATCGTTCACATTTTCGCGGCAGGCACCAAGACGGATCGAGCGGAAGCCGAACGTATAGCTGCGCACATCATCGCCATACATGACCTTGAGTGTATAGAGCTTGGGATGATCGGGGCTCCAGAGTTCTGCGTCCGGCACATTGAACTCCTGAACTCCGGATCCACTTTCATCCTCGTGAAGCGCAAGGCAGCGGTTCGTATCCGGATCCATCACCGCCAGTGACAACGGCTGCGGATCGCCTTTGGAATAGGCAAGCTCCACCCGGATGTGACGGTACATGTCCGCAAGAATGAACGTATCCTCCACATGGCAGGCGGGACATACTTCCAGCCACACATCCCGGTACAGGCCCCCATAGCACAGGTAGTCAATCACAAAACCGAACGGAGGAATCGAAGGATCCTCGCGCGTATCCAGACGGATCGAAAGAAGATTGTCTCCGTCAAGAATCGTCCGGCTCAGATCAATCGCAAATGCCGTATAGCCGCAATGATGGGATCCGACCAGCGCCCCGTTGAGATAGACTTCTGCCTGATGAGCCGCCCCTTCCACATGAAGGATGTAGCTCATGCCTTCTTCCCTGCGGATTCTAAGGCGGCGGATATAGGCAAATACACCTTCATACATCGAAGGATCCGCATGATGAAGCGGAACCTGATGCACCGTATGGGGCAGACGTACCGGCGTCAGCGTCGCATCATAGACAGTCCTGCACTGATCGTTCCATGTTCCGAAACGCCAGTCATTATTGAGCATTATTTTATGCATCGCGTACAATCAATCCTTTCATGAAAATATCGACCATGCCGTTCAGGGCCTCGTGATATTCGACCCCTGCCCGTTTCAGTTCATTGCTTGAAACAAAGTATTCAAGATCAGCTGTCGCAATCAGCCGAAACACCTTGAGGTTGACCGGACGTATCTTTCCCTGGGAAACACACTCCTCCATCAGCTGAATGATCGGCTCCCAGCCATCTTCCAAGTGGCGGCGCAGATCCTGCGCAATCCGGGGATACTTTTCACCAAGCTCATTGAGTTTGGAAAAGTCCAGCTTCTGATACACTTCCGGAAAGGCAATAATGACCTTCGACAGTTTCTCTTCCAGCGGAAGGTCGCTCTTCAGGATTTCCGCCTTTGTCTTCTGAATCTGATCAAACCCGTAGGAAAGCAGACCGTTCAGCAGATCTTCCTTCGACGGGTAAAAACGATAAATCGTTTTCTTTGCCCGATGCAGTTTCGCCGCCACATCGTCCATCGTAAAATGAAGCCCTTTCTCATGAAACAGCTCCGTCGCCGCATTTAAGATCTCTTCTTTTACATCCATGATTACCCCGCCTGGAAACTATAAATCCTCTTACAGTTTCCATCATAGTCGTACGTAAGCGCTTTCGCAAGCAGAAACAACACAAAAAAGAGCCTTTACAGAAGATTTCTCTCTTCCATAAAAGCTCTCACTGGAATCAGCCTGGAGATTATCCCTCACCGTTGCCTGCCGGACTCGGCGAAGTCACAGCCGTCTCAGTTGGCGCCGGCGTCGGTGTTTGTTCCGGTGACGGCGTCGGTGTTTGTTCAGGCGTCGGCGTCGGAGTTGGTTCAGGGGTTGGTGTCGCCGGTGTCGGCGTCGGCGCAACGCTCGGAGTCGGTGTTGAAGCCGGCGCCGGTGCCGAATACGTCACCGTATTGGAATAGCCTGTGTCGCTGCTGGTATATCCATCAGCGTGTGCTGTTACCGAAACGGAGTAACTGCCGGGCGAAGAAACGGTAAAGGTTGCGGACGTCCCGCTCACGGTCTGATTCTGCCCACCACAGGATACCGAATAGCTCGTCGCATGTTCAACGGCGCCCCAGCTGGCGGTAATCGTTGTTCCGCTGATCGAGGCACTTACCCCCGGTATAGCAAGCTTCGCTGTCGATGTGGCTGCCTCCGGTGTAGCTGTCGCAGACGATGCACTAGCCACCGTTACATTGATCGCCGTAATCGAATCAATCGAAGTACCTGCCGCAACATCCTGCGACAGAATGGTGCCTGCCGCAACAGATGTATCTTCCTGGTAGGTCACATTGACCGGAATATTGAAGCCGTCTGCCCATGCCTGCAGCGTTGACAGCGAACGACCGACATAGTTGCCGATCGTTGTCGGCGCATCCGACTGAACGATGGTTTCGTTATAAACATCACTTGAGATGCTCGGCTTGCTGAAGTCCCAGTTCACCGATTCCTGCACACTGCTCATCGGCGTAATCGTCGAAGTCATATTGATGTTTCGCTCAATGGCTTCCCTTGTATCAGCGATCGATCCATCCCACAGCCGGTAGATATACAGCGCACTCTGCGTCGCATCACTCCACAGCGACGAACTGTAGCCCGTAACACGCCAGCCCTGAATATCAAACACATTCTCCGGATGATCCTGATCATAGAAGCGGTTCACCTTCTGCAGCGCATAGGACATGAAGCTCGTCATCTGATTCACCGCCAGATTCGTCTGAATATTGTCCCCTGCCGCATCAAGAACGTTCAGGAACGTATTGATATCCCGCGTACGCAGAATCGTACGGACAATGGCCTGAATCACTTCCTGCTGATGGGCCTGACGCGCAAAGTCACCCGACGCAAACAGATGACGCTCACGCGCAAAGGCAAGCGCCTGCTCACCATTGAGCAGAACGTCATCACCCGCCGGCACCCATACGGTATAGGAACCGCGCTCACTCGAAGAGTTCTGACCGACGAATTCCACCGGCGAATCTACAACGATACCGCCCAGCGCATTCACCACATCCACGACGCCCTGGAAATTCGTATCAATGTAGTAGTCGATATCCACACCGATCAGATCCTCAATCGTCTGAATCGTGCAGTCAATCGAAACCGCATGAGCCGCATTCAGCTTACTGTAACCGCCGTTATAGCAGCTGATCGGAACATAGGAGTCACGCGCCAGCGACGTCATCGTCACCTTCATCGAAATCGGGTTGACCGAGCAGAGAATCATCGTATCGCTCAGACCGTCCGCATTGCCGACCAGCAGAACCGTAAACGGCTCCTTCGTAATATCCTTGTCCGATCCCGACACATTGGTCACCGTAACCGTATCCGAATAATCCGCAATCGAACGTGTCGCCGCAAGGAAATCGGAAATGCCGCTCTCATTGGCAAACATGGACGCATAGTTGGACGGCAGAATCGCCGCATCAATCTCCCCGCTGATCAGGCCCAGAAGAAGACTGCTGTAATCCTGATACTCCTTATAGGAAACCGTCGCACCGCTGGCATCAATATTCGTCTTGCCAATGTCCGCAACACTCGTACCTGTCGCAAAACCGACCGTCCTGCCGTCAAGCTCATTGACCGAAGATACCGGTTCAGCCGAAGCATCGGCACTGTACACAACAATCGAAGCATCAACAGAAGACGTTGTTGTCGTCGACGTGATCTTCGACACATTCTTGTTGATGCGGACAACCGCATACGTACCGTAGCCGCCGATCACGCCCAGCGCCGCCACAAGAATCAAGGAAATAATGTAGAAGCTCTGCCTGTGTTTCAGAATGGCGCGTCCGACCAGGAAATTCATCACCCCGATCAGCACCAGAACAATGATATTGACCAGAATGAACTTTCCCTTCGAGAAGGAAGAGAACTGCGTCACATTGAACATCACAAAGATTACAAGCGCCGTCGCCGCAGCTGAGGCAATCGCAAGCGCCGTATTCAGCTTCGCACGCTTTGCGGGCGTCATGGCCTGTGTCTTTGAGGACCCGGATGGCTTTTTATCTTTTTTCACCGTACTCATCTTCAGCCCTCACTCTCCGCACTTGCCGAAGCACTGGAACCGTTTGCCGCTTCCCATGCCCGTACCGAATCCATGTCGTAGAACTCGACGATTTCAAAGCGCCCATCATGATTCACAACCTGAAAGCGCATCTCATTTACAAAGTTGCTCGAAGGCACCGAAGAACCCATCGTGTAGGTCCATGACACCTGCACCTGATAGCACGGATAGCTGGTCTGCGGATCCATGGTCGCAACCAGGAAATCATCCGTCTGGAACGTCGCCACATCCGTATTGATCGAAGCTACGGCCGGCAGATTTTCACGCCCGTATTGCGAAATGTACAGATCAAGATCCTTATAGTAGTTGTAGCGTGACCAGTCTTCCATCGCCCCCGTCTTATCCGAGAACCAGTACTGCAGACCGCCGACTTCATAGTTGCCGTCCTTGTTCGACCACGTAAAATAATCGCTCACAAAGTTATAGACCACCGCTTCCGCAATCTCCGCATCACTGCCGCCGGAAAGCGCATCAGTCAGCTTCTGGAAACATTCCTTCTCAAACTCCGTCGGATTGTTCCCGATTTCATACTGATCATTCTTCATCGACCGCTGCGTATCCACGGCCAGCGACGTTTCACTTCCGCTGCCCGTCGTCGTCCGCGCCACAAGAATCACATTGACCAGAAGCGCAACGGCCGCTGCCGCAGTCACGGCCAGAAGAATACGAACCAGAAGACGGTTGCGCTTCTTTTCCTTCCGTCGCTGCGGATCTATTTTCTTTTTGGGTTTTACTGACGTAACACCCGACTGTCCCTGCTGAGTCATTCTTCACCTCCATCAGTCCCGATACTCGTGCTTTACGATGTATGGCGGCCGCTGGCGAACCTCATCGTATGTCTTCGCAAGGTACTCCCCAATGATACCTGCCGCAAGAAGAATAATTCCCCCCAGAAACAAAACAACGGAAATCAAAACCACCGACGACGACACACTGCCGACGATGCTCAGAATCAAAAGCACAATCAGCTCAATGCCCATCACCGCGCTCAATACGCCGCCAACCCAGGCAGCCGCCCGCAGCGGCGCATCCGTATACTCAATGATCCCGTCCAGCGCATAGCGGAACAGCTTCCAGAACGACCACTTCGACTCACCGGCCGCCCGTTCCACGTTCTCATATTCAAGATACTCACTCTTGAAGCCGACCCAGACAAACAGCCCCTTCGAAAAACGGTTGCGCTCCTTCAGAGAAAGAATCGCATCCACCACGGGCCGCTTCATCAGACGGAAATCACGCGCACCGTCCACAATCTCAACTTCCGTATACCTGTTGATCAGCTTATAGAACTTCCGCGCAAACCACGAACGCACCGGAGGCTCCCCTTTACGGTCCACCCGCCGCGTACCGACGATGTCATCGCCGTTTTTCTCCATCGTCTCCAGCATCTTCGGCAGCAGGCTCGGTGGATCCTGCAGATCCACGTCCATCACCGTCACAAGATCGCCTTTGCTTGCCCGAAGACCGGCAAGCAATCCGGCCTCCTTGCCGAAATTGCGGCTGAAATCAATGACCCGCACCGTATCCCGGTGCGCCTCATACAGCTTCAGCATCTCCTGCAGCGTACCGTCTCGGGAACCGTCATTGACAAAGATCAGCTCATAGGACAGCGGAAGCGTCTTTAATACATCCACCGCCGCTGTATAAAAAAGAGGAACACTTTTCTCCTCGTTATAGCAAGGCACAACGACACTCAATAACATCGAACAACCTCCAGCACGCTCAAAATTATAAAACAACTATGCACAGGAACACAAACCGCCCTATACATTGTCCCTTCCAAAATAATGAAAGAACCATGTCAGGAACCCGAGATTCCACCCGTGAACCATCGAAAAATAACGGTTCTTCAGGCCCCCGAGCGACTTCAGATACGGGTTTTTATGCCAGTTTGGAAACTCCCGGTTCAGCAGATCCCACCCGAGCCGTACTGTCGCCTTGCGATCGGACGCATCGTCAATCTTGCACGAGCGCAGGAAACTGTTGCCCAGAAAGGCCTTGATCGTAATGTATTCCAGCCCGTCCCGGTACGCATCATAGGTTCCGTGCTGCCGATACCAGGCCAGAATCCGCTCAAATACGTCGATCATGTTCTTGACCTGTTCATTGTTGTTGTGCGTAATACTGCCCGTATGCTGAAGGTAATGCACATACGGACGATCCACAAAGCCAAGACGCTCCACAAACATCGTCAGGCAATAGAGAAAATAGTTGTCCTCATAGCGATCGCCCCTGGGAAAACGGACGCCGCTTTTTCTTACAAATTCCGTATCGTAGAGCTTGTTCCAAAGCACCGCAAACAGGGACACCATCATGTCCTGCCCCGCCCCGTACGGCCCTTCCTTCTGTACCTGCTCGTGATCGGGCCATGTCCAGTAGAAGTTCGACACAACGACCTGCAGATGTTCCCCAGTCATCTTCGCATAGAGATCTGCGACCATGTCAGGCTCCGCTATATCATCACTGTCGAGAAAGCCGAAGTACGGCGTATTCACATGATCCAGACCAAAGTTGCGGGCCTCGGCGATCCCTTCATTCTTCTTCGTATAAAGAACCAGATCCATCTCCGGATGACTCTTCTGATACGCCAGAAGCACATCCCCCGTACGATCCGTACTTCCGTCATTGATCGCCATGACCGTCAGGTCCTGGAAGGTCTGCAGACGCAGACTTTCCAGAGTCTTTTCAACCGTCCCTTCGCAATTGAAGCATGGGACAATCATGGTTACCTGTGACATTTCTTCGCCTCCGCAATATGGTTCAGCAGAATTGCCGTCAACAATGCCGCAAACACCGTCGTCACAAACTGATCCAGCATGTGACCGGAAAGATAGGCCGAGCCCATGCCGGCACCCAGCGATACAGCAAGAATCACATTCTCCAGCGTCAGCATTTCCCGGTGATACTTCAAAAACATCACCACGCCATACAGGATCAGCGCCACCCATGGCCCCAGCAAAAGCAGCTCACCGGCATAGCCCAGCAGATACACCTGCATCACAAAGTCACGCTCCAGAACGATGGAGCCGGCATTGAAGGTACTGTAGCCCATGCCGAGAATCTTTTCCGCCATAGTCAGATTCTGATATTTGTACTTCGTGAAGATCGTCTCGATCTGACGGCCGTTGACACGGTCATAGACATCCATGTTCATGACATCGACCCAGAATTTCGGATCATGCTGGTAGCTGTAGTACTTCGTATAGTACTGACTCGGAACCGACTGGATATAGCGGCCATTGATGCCGTACGCCTCAAACATGAACACGTAGAAATTGATATATTCCGGCGTACCAGGAATCAGGTCCTTCGCCTCTTCCATGCGGGCAAGGCTCTCGGCCGCAATACCGTTGTGCAGCAGCGCCGTATCATTCACCGCATCGACGTGCTGATTCTCTACGGCCGGCGTCCTTGGCAGAAGCAGAGCGAACACTGCAAGCGCCGAAAGACATCCAATCACAACGTTCCTTGCCATCTTTGCCTTATGAACGAAAAGATGATCCAGCGCATAAAGCACCAGGAACAGGCCCGGAACAACGACGGCGCCATACGTCGCCACCCGCGTTGCCAGCATCTGCATTGCAAAGCTCTGCACCACGATCAGGATAAAGATGTTCCGCTTCTCCTTCTTCGTTTCGGAAATGGAGAAGAAGTAGTACAGCAGCGGCAGAATCATGAACAGCAGAATGCCGATCGTATTGCCCTCATTGAAGAAGAACTTCGAAGCCAGGGTCCGCGGATGATACCACTGATAGATATCGTCAAACCACGTAAAGATATTGCCTACCGTATTTCCATAGTACGTACTGACACCGAACACATAGAGATCGCCAAGCACAATCGGAACCGAAATAATGCCGCTCTCAAAGAGCACCATGTTCTTCAGTTCCTTCATCGAGAAGTGCTCATGATAGATCGCGTAGATGAACACAACCGGCGCCAGCAACGTCAGGCAGTATGTCAGCTCTCCCCAGCGGCTGTACTGAAAGTTATCTGTAAAGTCGAGCCGCTCCACCAGCCCCGCCGCCTGCTTGTCATGGAGATAAAAATAGACGGCAAAAAGAACGGCATAGATACCGGCCAGGATGCCGGTCCGCTTTTTGTTTTTGTCGTGGATAAAATAGGCCGCAATGATCAGCACCGGCAGAATCACAAAGCGCATCACGGTCGAAGGACGCGGAAGCCCGTACTGATTCAGCCAGTCATACACCAGATAATCCAGGTCAATCAGCGGCTGAATCGTAATCAGGATCAGGATCAGCCGATGAAGCCATGTCTCCTGTGTCGTAAATGTTTTTTCCTTATCCATTCCGTCACCATCCTAGAGCACATCCATGAACTGCTGCAGCACCTCATCGTTGGGATACGTATATCCCGCCAGTGCCTTCTTCATTTCTTTCAACCGGTCCGGATTGCTCAGGGCCTCAATCAGCCCGTTGTTCAGCCCTTCCTGACTGTTCTCCACAACCCAGCCCTCATCCGGCTTTGTAATCTGTTCCCGCGCACCCGACACATCCGTCGAAAGCACCGGCGTACCGACGATCAGCGATTCGCTGATCACGGTCGCAAACCCTTCGTAGAGACTTGGCAGAACAAACAGATCCGCCTTCCTCATCGCACCGTAGGGATTGGCCATATAGCCAAGAAAGACGACGTTGTCCATCTTCAGATCGGAAACGATCTTTCGAAGCTTTCCTTCCTTTTCGCCACCGCCCACAAGATATAGCGTATGCGCATAGCCGGCTTTGGTGGCCTCGTGGCTTGCATACAGCAAACGGTCCACCGCCTTCTGGGGATGAAAGCGGACCACCGAAATCAGATTCGGCGAAGAGGAATCCTGAATGGCTTTCCCATCCGGATCCTCAGCCAGCTTCCGCTCAATGGAAGCCGTATCCATCAGATTGTGGATCGTCACGCTGTTGCGCACCTTGAACACGGTGTTATAGGCGATCATCGCCTGCGTACTGTCGGCAATGTTCAGATCAATGCTGCGGAGGGCCTGCTTCACCAGAGGCATATGGTTTCTGGAATAGTTGCACACACTGTAGTCGGTCAAAACCCAGTTGATCTTCCGCCTGCTGTCGCCGCTTGCGGTAAAGATGGTACAGAAGCCTTCCTTCGCCGCCACTTCGACATCGTACTGCTTCGTCAGGATCTTTTTTCTTTCGCGGCGGATCTTGGGGATAATGAGCCGCGTCTTCATATAGAACAATAGACGCAGTTTCTTGAACAGCTCCTTCCAGTCTCTTGAGGCCCAGATCATGTCCAGCGACTCATCAACCGGCGTAAAAAAAGGTGTCCCTTCCAGCACATGTACCCCCTGGGGCACCTCTTCCAGCAGCATTCCACGCTTATGAAGAATCAGAAGATCAATCTCGTAGCGATCCTTCGGCAGCGCCGCCATCAGCGTATTTAAAACGCGGGCAACACCGCCCATCCGCATCTCATCGTTAACGAATAATATGGTCCTCTTCTCATTTTCCATAAAGCTTTAAAACCCGTTCGTATTTCCCCTTCGCAAGTTCCTTCCAGATCAGCTTCTTCTTGAAGCCGGCGTTGACATAATACGGATCCCGTCGATAGTCCGGATACACCTCCTTCAGACGCTTCATATTTTCTTCCAGCATCGCCAGCTGTGTCTTGCGATCGTCGCCATCCTTGATCTTGAGGGTAATCGCATCCAGCGCATGAATGATGTAAAGATGATTCAGCTCCTCGAGAATCTCCGCCTCATTGCCATGATCCTCCACATACTTCTTCACGCGGCCGATCGCATCATAAATATCAAAAAGCCCGTCGTTCAGCGTGTGGCGGATACTGCCCGAACGCTGCCGGTAATAATACAGCGGCTCATTGACCTTGGCCACACTTTCCGCCTTGTAGATAATGGCAGGCATCGTTGCCAGATCCTCATACAGCTTCCCGTCCGGAAACGGAAGATCCTCAAAGAGAGACTTCCGGCAGAGCTTGTTGCAGGCACTGTTATTGATCAATACCAGCTTCGGATAGACACGGGCACTGGTATGGCTGAAGGATCCGCCCGAAGAATCTTCCACATGTCCATCCTCATAGTGATATTCAAGATCACATACCGAAACGTCATAGTCCCCGCTCTCAAACGGCTTCTCCAGCTTCTCAAGAAATTCGGCCGCCACCGTATCGTCCCCATCGACACAGGCGATTAACTCACCCGTCGAAGCCGCAATGCCCGTATTGCGCGCATGGGCAAGGCCGCCGTTTTCTTCATGAATCACATGGATCCGGCTGTCCTTTTCGGCATATTCATCCAGAATCTTTCCGCTGCCATCCGTACTTCCATCATCGACAGCGACAATCTCAAAACGGGACAGGGTCTGTGCCAGCAGACTATCCAGGCACTCTTTGACATAGAGTTCAACATTGTACACAGGTACAATGACACTGACCTTCTTCATCGCTTCATTCATTCTTCATCCTCTAATCCGCATAGCT
>Ga0256404_1004439_pt1 | contig 26583 bp, 19 predicted proteins | sample RumenRJG_01DNA_FD_185990 | JGI IMG/M metagenome (GOLD analysis project Ga0256404, IMG submission 185990) | Bovine rumen microbial communities from Lethbridge, Alberta, Canada - RJG_01 | ecosystem: Host-associated > Mammals > Digestive system > Stomach > Rumen | place: Canada: Alberta | collected...
GAAGAGGAAAGCGTTTGGTTACAGAGATGACGAATACTTCAAATTACTATTACTTGGCATGAAAGACGAGACAGTCAAAACTGAATAGACAGGCATACCTACCAACGGGAAAAGCGGAAGAACCAAATTTTGTGCTGAAATAGAATAACCGGCCGCAAACTTGCGAATATTGAAAATGGTTATTATCTTTGCAAACAAATGATATACGGACGCTATGATTGTCACTTTTGAAAAGGAATTCCTGCAGAACTTGTATGAGAATGGTAAGGCAACGGATATGAAGCACTGGTATCAACCCCAAATCGTAAAGATGTACAAGAAGGTTGTTGATATAATGAAGAGTGCGAAACACGTCCTGACACTTACCCAAATAGGTTCACTACATTATGAGAAATAGCATGGTGACAAAGAAGGCCTTTCATCAGTAAGGGTCAATAACCAGTACCGTATAGAATTTGAGGAGACTAAGCAGAATGGAGAAGATATTTCCACTATCTGCAATATAACGGAATTAAGCAGTCATTATAAATAGGAGGATGTTATTATGATACACATAGACGGAGTTAAAGATAATATGATAGCTAACAACGTAGATCCTTTTGAGCCAACTCATCCTGGAGAAGTTATCCGGGATGAACTTGAAGACAGAGGAATATCGCAGCGTCAGCTCGCCAAGAAAATGGGTATGTCCTATTCTGTTCTCAATGACATCATCAACGGCAAACGTGACATAAGCGTTGAATACGCCATGATGCTTGAGGCTGCATTAGGCATTGATGCAGACTTTTGGATTAACATGCAGACGCAGTATTCAAAGCAGATGGCAAAACGTGACAAAGGGTTCCTGTCAAAACTTGAGAATATCAGGAGAGTTGCCGCAGTACTTTGACGGATGAGACCAATACCAACTTATAAATGAAGTTATGCATTATAAGTAAGGGGGATCTTTTGTGGGAGGAAGTTGTGGAATCTTAATGTCATTTAGGTAAAACTGGCTTGTCGCTTTCTCCCTCCCTTTTATGGAGGGCGGGAAGGGGCAAAAAAATACGCTGAAACTCTCAACGAGCTCCAGCGTATAGCCTATGTTTAACTAAAAATCCTTTTCAAATCAAACGTCGACCTCACGGTCTCCGTTATCATCCGTTAAACAATCTATCAAATCTACCTTAAACCTAATAACTAAAAACCTAAATCTATTACTACTAACCTAAACAATCTATTAACCTTTTGACGTGTGCAAAGGTACTATGATTTTCTTATTTCCACAATATTTTCCGTTATAATTAAGTAGAAAAAAACTTTTTATTGATGTAAATCAATGGGTGTTTGCGTACACATAATAAAATATCGCAGAATCGTTGGTCGTTGGGCATTCTTTTCGTAACTTTGTCTTAGTAATAAAGAATAAGACTATGCGTGTACTCATTGTCAACACCAGTGAAAAGACCGGGGGAGCCGCTGTGGCTGCCAACCGGCTCATGGAAGCTCTCAACAACAACGGTGTGAAGGCTAAGATGCTTGTGGCCGACAAGCAGACCGACAATATCACGGTGGTGGAACTGCCTCATCCGGGTCGACACCGCCTTCACTTCCTGTGGGAGCGTTGGTGCATCTTCTGGCGACTCCACTTCAAGCGTGACCATCTCTTCGAGATCGACACGGCCAGTTCTGGCACCGACATCACCTCACTGCCCGAGTATAAAGAGGCGGATGTGATCCATCTGGCGTGGATCAATCAAGGGATGCTCTCACTGAAAGACATCAACAAGATTCTGGAAGACGGCAAGCCGGTGGTGTGGACCATGCACGATATGTGGCCCGCGACGGCTATCTGCCACTACGCGCTGACGTGTCACAACTTCACGACGCACTGCCAGCAGTGCCGTCTCTTGCCCGGTGGTGGCGGTAAGCACGACCTGTCTTATAAGGTATGGGAGCGTAAGGCGAGGATCCTCGCTAAGCACGCCATCAAGTTCGTGGCGTGCAGCCGGTGGCTCGCCGGCGAGGCCCGTCGCAGCCGACTGCTCATGGGACAGGACATCACGGCTATTCCCAATCCTATTGACACGCGCGTGTTCCGTCCCGGCGACCAGCGTCAAGCACGGCTGGGCATGCATCTGCCGCTCGACAAGAAGCTGATCCTCTTCGTCTCACAGCGCGTGACCCAAACGATCAAGGGCATGGACTATATGGTTGAGGCTTGCAACAAGCTCGCCGCTGACCACCCCAAACTCAAAGAGCAGTGGGGCGTGGTGGTCATGGGAGGACATGCCGACGAGATCGCAGAGCAGTTCCAGTTGCCTGTCTACTCCCTGGGCTATGTCAACAACACGCGGGCTATCGTGCAGGCTTATCAGGCTGCGGATGTCTTCGTGATTCCGTCGTTGAGCGATAACCTGCCCAACACCATCATGGAAGCGCTGGCCTGCGGTGTGCCGTGCGTAGGCTTCAACGTGGGCGGCATCCCCGAGATGATCGATCACCAGAAGAATGGCTATGTGGCCAAGTACCGTTCGGCCGACGATCTCGCGGCAGGCGTCTACTGGACGCTCCACGAGGCTGACCATCAGCAGCTCAGCCACGAGGCTGTGAACAAGGTGGAGCGCAACTACAGCCAGCAGAGTGTCGCCGTGAAATATATAGAGGTTTACAGTAACGCCATCGCGCAAAGAACATTCAGAATATGATCAGGTTTACCGTTGTCACCATTACGTATAATGCGGCTCCCGTGTTGCAGTCCACGCTCGACAGCGTGCTGGCACAGAACTACGCCAATGTGGAGCACTGGATCATCGACGGCAAGTCGACCGACAGCACCGTGGCGATGGCTGAGGACTACCGGCGACAGACCGAGCAGCAGGGTAGCCCTCATGTGGTATGCATACAGAGCGAGCCCGACCGTGGCCTCTACGACGCGATGAACAAGGGGCTGGCGCTGGCCACGGGCGACTATATCGTCTTTCTCAATGCCGGCGACGCTTTCCCGTCGGCCGACACGCTGCAGCATGTGGCGGACTGTGTGAAGCCCGGCGAACCGTTGCCGGGCGTGCTCTACGGATTTACCGACATCGTGGACAGCGAGCGCCGCTTCGTTGCGCACCGCCGTCTGCAACCGCCCGCTCGTCTGTCGTGGCGCTCGTTTTGCCGGGGTATGCTCGTCTGTCATCAGGCTTTCTACGCGCGCGCTGATATTGCGAAAAACAATCCCTACGACCTGCGCTACCGTTTCTCGGCCGACGTGGACTGGTGCATACGTGTGATGCGTGAGGCTCAGCGCCGCCATCTCAAGCTTGTGCGCGTCAACGAGGTCGTAGCCAATTATCTCGATGGCGGCATGACCAACAAGAATCACCGTGCCTCGCTCATCGAGCGTTTCCATGTCATGGCACGCCACTACGGCCTCGTCACCACGTTGCTCATGCACCTGTGGTTTGTGGTGCGAAGAAGATAGGGCGTCTTCGGCGATGAGCATCCAAGCGGTTGTAGGGCATCATCGCCGGGACGTAATCTTGGTACAGACTCCTGCAAGTTCAACATAAAAGTGCTTACCATTATGAAGAATAGGTGACGGGTCTTCGCGCTGCCTCTGTTCATTTGTTATTTCTTGACAAAAGTCTGTTCGCTGCAACTCTCCTTTTAGAGTACGGCGAACAGACTTTTTTTTGAAGCAGCCGAAGGGCGTCTGTTTCATCGTTTTTTGCCTGATGAAGGTGCGTTTTCAGTGAGTTGACTTCATTATCTCGGTTGTTTTTAGCGGTCAAATGGGTTGAATGACACGATCATAAAAGTGTGTAATTTGTAATGTATAGATTATAGTATATTATGAAAAAGGTCTGAAAATCGCGAAATTGAGCCCAACTCCACTTTCGTTTTCAGCGGGTGCCTTCTTGTGCCCCGTTTTTTGTCAGTTTATCCAACAATACTCTTTGTGTGGGCTTTCACATGTATGACCTTGAGGGTGAAAGGCTAAACAATGAATGTGAACGTAGAATTCGTACTTGCACAGAATGACTTTTTTATCTTTCACACGAATGTCCATGAATTAACCACAAATTACTCACAAATAATATTTATGAGAAATTTGTGGTTAATTCGTGGCGATTCAATGTTCAAAAAGACTGAGCGTTATGTTTTTCTTCTTGCTATTTCACTACGACTTTTTTACCATTATGGATGTATATTCCACGTGCGGGCTGTGACACTCGCTGCCCTTGCAGGTTGTACCAGACATCCGGTTTCCCCTTACTCTCTACAGCTGTGTCGATGCCCGTCGTCGTGCCGTCGTTGACGCCGATGGCCATGCTCTTGGCACTGGCAGAGCCTTGCTGTATCTTGATATGTCCAAAGACAACTTCCAGCCATGTGCCACTGTTTCCATTGGCATCTGCCACTGGAGTCCAGCGGAAATGATAGTAACCTGTGTGGCTGGCATAGAAATTGACAGCCCCATAGCTGACACCATAGGTGCTGGTGTTCAGATTCTTGCCGACATTGTTGGCGCATTGGATGGTTTGTGAGCCCAGACAATGATTGCTCTCATCAAAGACCTCACATTTAATATAGGGTGTTCCCGCCCATCCTATGGCATAGTAGCTGAGGTTGTAGGTGCCCTGTTTGAGGGAGATGCCATATCCGTCAGTGGTTCCTACCTCGGCATATCCTGGTTTCGAAGCATCGCTCTGCCGGACATAAAGCCCCGTGGGCAAGTAGCCACTCTGACCGAACTTGAAGATGCGGGGTCCTGACACGGCAGTACCGGCAGAGACCTTTTGGCCTGCGTCGAGAATATTCCATCCTTCTGGTACCGTGTTGGCATTCTTGAAGACAAGCGGATTCCCTTTGTAATAGAGTCCGACATTACCGACAAGAGCCTCCTGCCAATATCCGCCATTGCCCTGGGCATCGGCAACAGGAGTGAAACGAAGCTTGTAATTGCCCTTGGTCATGGAATAGAACGACAGGGCTACTTGGGTGCTGCCGCTGATGGTGGCATTACGTGTGCCATTGACGCAACCGCCTGACTTGACGATCGTGGAGGCGATGACAGCATTGGAGGGATCGAAGACTTCCACCTTTAAATAAGGGCTCCCCTTCCATGCGGCCACTTGACAGTTGAGCTGGTATTCACCGTATACCAAGGGCAACGTATAGCCGTTTTTTCCTCCGTATTCTATATAGCCGGCTTTATTGGCACTGATCTGGCGCACATAGAAGGCGGCGGCCATGTCTCCGCCCTGATAGAATTGCATCACGCGGGGACCACTGCTATGATTGCCCGACTGAATCTCGTTGCCGTCATCCACGACCGTCCAGCCTTCGGGGACGAAGTCATTGCAGCTGCTCCATGCCTTGACCAAATTGTCGGTAGAAGATGTATTTGACGAGCCGGTGGTTGAGGAAGTACTGACAGGGCTCAGCTCCATTTGGTCGAGCCAAAGGTTGATGCCATTGATATTGTCGATGACGATAGAGTTATTGCCCTTCTGAAAGGAGAATTCCTTGCTGACCGTTTTCCACTCATTGTTGTTGGTGGTCTCACACGCTACGGAGCTTACTTGCCCATTGGCAGTCAGCCGGATGTTGCCTTTCTTGTCGGTATTCATGTAGCGCAGAGTGACCCGATAGCTTTTTGCTGCCGGAGAGTTGAAAACATAGCGCAGGCTGCCATTCGTGTTGGTACCCATGATGACAAATCCGATACCATGGTGTCCCCGCTCGCTTTGATGGTTATAGTAAGGGTCGCGGCTGCATTCCTGTATGGACCGGTAGTCCATGTCTTCGGCCTCTATCATCACGGAGCCGGTATAGGTCTGCGGCTGTTGGGGTGTGGCCAGACGTGTACTGGGGAGATAGTCGGTTCGGCGCCAGGTCTCATTACCGCTGCACGACAGTTTCAGGTTGACTGACCCGCAGTGGCGCACCTCGATGGTATAAGTGCCTGTGGAAGCATTCCATTTCTCATTTGCGACAATGGCAGACGGGGTATTTGCCGAAGAGACATTCGATACGCTACCAGTGCCCACAGTGTAACTATAAGAAGGCTTGGACTTTGCGCCGGTGACCGTGATCAGGTCCGTGACCAGTGTGGTCGTGTCTGTGCGGTAGTTGTTCAGATAGAAGTTGATATGATCAGCATATTCACGTATGGCACCCGAGGAGAGCTCACCCCATGTCAGTTTTAGTTCCTTGCAGGTGTTGTATTGCAAGGGAATGGTTGCCGACGCACTTCTCTTCTTGTTGAAATAAGAATAAGGCGTATAGGTGATGAGCTGGTTGCGGTAGCGGTTGACATATAGGTCACCGGTGCTCACCGAAGCATATTGTGCGTTAAAGTCGTTTTGTTTGGCGCTTATGCTGGACCATTTTGCCGACTTTTTCTTCTGAACGGGAATCGCCTTCGCAAGGTTGTCATACAGTTCGGGTACGACGGGGATGGCTCCGTAGCGTCCGGTCTTCTTAAACCATGTCAGGTTGTTCATGAAGTCACCGTCGCCAGTCTGATACCGGGCCGCCTTGCAGTTATAGGGGTCGTCTTGCTTGTAGAGTCCGTCGTAGAGGTCTTGCCAGCCGGCATACTTGTTTTCGTCGGAACCGCTGTTGACATCATTGATGACGACGATCTTGGTCTTCCCTAACACCTCCGCACGGGTCGGAATATACAGTGTGCCGTCAATGACCTTGCGCCACATGTCTATCCACACGTTCTTGAAGCCGGGGAAGAAGTTCCAGTTGTGGCGCATGTAGCCGTCACTGGTCTGCGTGTCACTCTCCACGCTGATGCACTCTGTGGGAATGGTCTCGGGGCCGTCCCACACTGCGCCGCCATTGACGCACGTCTGCTCCATCACTGTGGAGACGCCGGCACATAGGGGATACTGAATGTTGTTTTTGTCTGTTCCGGCGAGAATGTTCTTGTCAGCATCCCATCCGCAACGGTCATAGCGGACTCCATAGTTGTTGGCAAGTCCAGCGATATAGGGTCCCCATGTGACACTTTCTGAGTTGTAATAGCATCCCGACTGGGTGTATTTGTACAGCCACAGAATGGCCTCAGGGTATTTCTCACATGCTGAAAGCAGATCGCTGTTGCGCTTGAGCATGCCAAGGGGGCTGAGTCCGTGTGACCACATATTGCCGCAGAAGCTCACCGTGAGGAATCCGCCGTATTGGTGTGACATCTTCACAAGTTTGGCAAAGAGAGCGATGCGGGATGTCTGCGTGCTGGAGCTCTTGTCTCCTTGCTCATCGAAGCCCCAAAACTGTTCGGCATAGTTCCAACCTAAGAAGTTGGGATAGGTCTTGAAGAAATATTCAAAGGTGTTTAAGTCACTGTCCTGGATGTGGGTGTGTCCGCCGCTGGCGGGTTGGCAGGTAAACCACATGCCGTTGTGCTGGCAGACGGTGGCCCAGGACTTAAGTGTGGCGACTCCGTCTTGCGGCTTCTTATAGATGTTGAGTTTCGTGTCGTACTGACATGACAGTGAGAGATTCATACATACATAGGGCCGGATGTCCTGCGGGATCATATCGATGATGGCCTGAGGATTGGCCAGGCTCCACACATCGATGTGAATCATCCATAGCGGATGGCGGGAGTCGATGGGACGGCGCGATTGGGCTGCCACTGTCTGTGAAAGGCAACACAGCAGCAACCCCATAAGCATCCTTGAAAGGAAATGGTAGTGAGACTTCATGTTGGTTTTTAATAATTTGAATGAATTAAAGTTGATTTGATGATATTGCTGCAAAAATAAGAGTTTAGGAATATTGGCGTGTATTTTCTTGTTTCAAAAGCAAATGTATTTTGTATCAAAACAAAAAAAACAGAGCTCAAGCGTTTCCTTTTGCAACGAAAAACGCTTGAGCTCTGTTGGTGATATGATGAAAAAGCTATTACTCCTTTTGCCCAGTCAGTTTAGAATACATCTCGAACAACTTGGCGACGCACTCTGTTTCGGACATCTTGGTGGAGAAGCCATAGGCCTCCATCACGGCGCGGTCGTTTCGCCGGTGGGCCTCCAAAAGGTCGTAGGGCATCGTTGTCGGATCATAGAGGTCGGCAAGACTACTGTCGGGATACTTGGCACGGGCGTCGAGGATGCCCTGCGCCGTCTGAGCAATCTTATGCCGCTGCTCGTCAGTGGGTGAGGGCCACGGGAAGTTGTTGTACACCACATCCTTGGAATAGCGATAGCGCATCTCCAACCGGCCACAGACCACACGCATCCACGCCATGTGGACGTTGCTCTCCAAAACGCCAAAGTGGTAAAGGGTGGCATTAGGGAGAATAAACAATAGATCTGTTGCAATTGTATCGGCATGTAAAAATCCCATAGGAACGTACCTGCGTCTTTCCGAAGATACTTTTGGTACAACTATATAGTTGTCAGGATTGTTAAGTTCTCGGAATAATGCTGGCTTGTCTGCTAACTTTCTTCTTCCTGCGTCCGGTGAGGCAAGCCTATCCTCTTTGCATTTCTGTATGCGTTCCATGACAAGTGGCATGCTTCTCAACTGTGCTGGAGAAGCATTGACGAGCCATAAACACCAACGTTCCTTGTTATTGATAAACTCGGCCGAGCCTAACAGCTTCTTGATAAAAGGCTTTGCCGCTGGTTCTCGTCTTATGAAATCGTCATAGTCAATAGCTTCTATGATTAAGTTTCCGCCGTCAGCAGGACGGTTGCCAGTTGTCATCTCGGGAACGTCACAGATAGGTTTGTTGCGGCTCTCTATAAACTCATCGGGCGCATCGATAAGATAGGCGTTGATATTGCCGGCCTTTATCTGCTGCCCATTGTCAAAGATGACCTTTCCCTTTGTGTTGTTGGCACAAGAGAAGCCGATAATGACACAATGGACATGAGCCTTCAAGTTGGCCTCGCTGTCCCATCGGAATGTGCGGTAGGCAAAGTCAAAGTGAATGCCGAAGAGCTCTTTCAGCGGTTTCCAAATGGCCGCCACTTGTTCGCCCTGAGTGATGGAGTTGGTCGAGACAAGTGCCGCACGGATGTTCGTGCCTTGCATCATCTCTGTGGCCTTATAATACCATGCTGCCACATAGTCAATCTTTCCGGCAGTCTTGAAAGGCTTGCCGTTGCGGTCTACAAAGACACTGAGTATGTCGGCTTTCTGCTCCTTGCTTTGCAAAGAATATCCCACGAACGGCGGGTTGCCGATGATATAGTCCGGGTTGGGGCACACTTCGTGCCAGTCGGTGCGCAGGGCGTTGCCCTCATGGATGTTGGCATAGCTCTTGAGCGGCAGGAAGTCGATGTCGTGGTGGACGATGCGCTCCGTCTCCGCCATCATCTGACTCTCGGAGATCCACAGGGCGGTGGTGGCCACGGTGACGGCGAAGTCGTTGATCTCGATGCCGTAGAACTGGTTGATGCTGACCTTGATGGGATTGTCGAAAGCCGACAGAGGCTCGATGGAGTAGATGGCCTTGATGACCTCGTTCTCCAAGCGGCGCAGGGAGATATAGCTCTCGGTGAGGAAGTTGCCGGAACCGCAGGCCGGGTCAAAGAACGTGAGCGAGGCGATCTTGTCCTGGAAGGCGTGGAGCCGGCTCAGTCGTTGCTTCGTGTCGGGCTCGTCCGATGCCTCTTGGAACTCGCGGCGCAGGTCGTTCAGGAACAGCGGGTCGATGTCTTTGTGAATGTTCTCTATCGAAGTGTAGTGCATGCCGCCACTGCGCCGCGTCTCGGGGTTGAGGGTGCTCTCGAACACGCCGCCGAAGATGGTCGGCGAGATCTGCGACCAGTCGAAGTCTAAGGAGGCGTGAAGCAACAGCGTGCTTCTGATCTCGTCGGTAAACTGCGGGATGTCTATCTCCTCGGCAAAGAGCCCGCCGTTGGTGTAAGGAAAAGCCGCCAACATCGGCTTGTCATACTTGCTGCGCTTGTCATAGGGCGTGTTCAGCTCGTCAAAGAGGCGGATGAGAGCCATGCGCATGTCTTCGGTCGGGTAGTGCGCCATGTAGTCGTGGAACATGTCGTGCCGCCCGAAGACGCCGGCATCCTCGGCATAGAGACAGAAGACGAGGCGCACGCAGAGAATGTTGAGATAGCGCGACGACATCGGATCGTTCCTATCGTACTGCTTGACGAGGGCATCGTACAGCCTGCCGACAATCTCACCGGCCTTCATCGAGACTTCCATCTCCTTCTTCAGGTGCTCGTTGCCCTCGTCGACGAGGAATTGCAGGCGGTAGTAGTCGGTGCCGAGGTCTTTCAGCAGTATGCGTTGCGGCTCGCCCTTGGGGTTCTCCATGTCATAGACGTCGAACTCGGCAAAGTTGCAGGTGACAATCCACTTGGGATGCTGCGACACGGGCAGTCCGAGGATATAGCGCTGTGCCTGCTGGAACGGTGACAGCTTCTTGCCGTCGCTCTGAAGGATCGGCTTGCGCAAGTCCTTGCCTAAGCTCTTCATCTCGATCATGGTGCGGGTGGCGGGTATCATCACGTCGATGAACGAGGTGTTGTCGAGCTGCACCTGTTCCTCGAAGCGGACGAACTCCGTCGGCTTTTCCACTCCGTAGACATTTTCGAGCAGGTCAAGCCAAAACCGCTGGCTCTCGCCTTTCTCATAGCCTTTGCCGGCCCATCGTTTGGCAAACTCCGTTGCTGCCGCTTTCTGTTGCTTCTCTGTATTCATATCGTTGTTTGGCTCCTGTCTGCTGACACACGTTAACGCAGTGTCTAAGACAGAATGCTACCATGTATTTTTTGCTTTACAACACTGCTGCGCATTTTCTTATATGCTCCAGACGCGAGACGAAGGTCTTGTCGCTCTTCGCCTTTTGCATGTTATAATCAGCTTGAAGGCGGAGCCATATACCGGCATCTATGCCCAAGGCAGCCTCCAAGAGCAAAGCGTATTCTGTGGTAATCGGTCGTTTGCCATTGAGAATTTCATTGAAGACCGTGTATGACACCCCCATCCTTCCAGCTAAATCTTTCTGTGTGATTCCGCGGGCTTCTATCTCGTCTTTCAGCATTTCGCCGGGGTGGATGAGCATAGAAGACACCATATTGTTGGCATATCTCTTGTTTTCCATGATCTTCTATTTATAATGATTAGACAATTCCAAGACATTGCAGATGGTGACAAGTATGTCTTCATCTGTATTTGTTACGGTGAACTCAACTCTATACTGATCATTTGCCTTGATAGAGAAGCGTCCTTCCTTATCGCCATGAAGAGCCTCAATGTGCAATGACTTTATTGGGAACAAATCTTCAATTCGCTTTGCTGAAATTAAAAACTTTATAGCTTTTTGGTAGCCTCTGACTATCTGGGGTTGGTAGCGATGCTTTTTTCCATCAGCTTTGCCCTTCATATAGAGGTCTTCCAAGTATTGCTCTTCAAAAGTGACTAACATATTTTATTCTCTTTGTTGCAAAGTTAAACATAAATACTTGAATTCGCAAATAATCGAATAGTTATTTTTTGCTTGGCCATTATAAGGCCAAACGATAGTCGTGTACGTAGAATTTATGACTCACACAGAGGAACACTGTGAGAGAGTTGCTCAATGGACTCAACCCTGCGAGGCTGTCTCTGCGAGCCCTATATATAAATAAGGTGTTCCTCTCTGATTTTCTGTGGCTCTGTGTGAGCATAAAAAAACGGGCTCAAGCGTTTCCTGATGTAGAGGAAATGCTTGAGCCCGCTTGGTTATGGGGTATCTATTAAATGCTTATGCGCATCTGACGATCATACCGGGACGCACACGCTGCGTCTTGCGGAAACCGTTGAGACGGCAGAGCTGGTCGACAGAGATATTGTTCTTCTCGGCAATAGACTCCAGAGAGTCGCCCTTGACCACCTTGTAGTAGATACGCTCGCCACTGTCGTTGCCGGCATAGCCACCATTGACCTGCTCGCTGCTGTAGCCGCCATTGCCCACTTTGCCGCGGGCGCGGGTAGCGAGATCGGACTCACTGTCGTAGCGACGGCGGTTGAAGACATAGTAGTCGCCCGTGACATCCTGGTTGCGGAAGTCGAACATCAGTGCCGGGTTGAGGGCTACGCCGCACAGACGCGTCTCGAAGTGGAGGTGAGAACCCGTGCTTCGTCCGGTGTTGCCGCCCAAGCCGATAGGCTCGCCGGCGCGCACCTGCTCGTTCTCACTGACGAGTTGTTTGGAGAGGTGACCGTAGATGGTCTCCAGGCCATTGGGATGACGGATGACGACATAGTTGCCGTAGCCGCCGGCCTCGTAGCGCACGATACGCACCTTGCCGGAGAAGGCGGCACGGATGGTGTCGCCGATATATACTTTGATGTCCAGGCCCTTGTGCATACGACCCCAGCGGCTACCGAAGTTACTGGTGACGACGCGGCTCGGCGTGGGCATGCAGAAATGACGAAGGTTGATGACGAAAGAGTCGGGGAGCGCGGTGGCGCGGTGTGCGTAGCGGTTGTCCCACTCGTCGCCGTAGAGCTTGGCAGCGGGCGACTGCAGGTTTTCTTTCTCTGCGAAATGGCTCACCTCAATAGAGTCCAACTTCTTGGCGCGGCGGTCGATAGGGGCTTGTCGTGCCAGCAGGTCCTGTCCCAGGACGGGCTCCGCCGCTAAGGCGAATAATGCGGATATTACGAATGATTTTATTGCCGATCTTAATGTCATAAAGTTATTTCTTATATCATAGGTTTAAGCCTTCAAGAGGAAACGGATTCCTAACAGTGAGATGAGTGTATCATACAACAATACATCAAAACGAATGAAGACGTTACAAAGATAATAAAAATGCGGTAAAATTGTTACTTGACGCTTGTCTTTTATTGTCTCTTTAACACAATTCGCTGACTTTATGTATCTGTTTAACAAATATTTCGACGGTGTTAACGCAAACAAAGAGCACGGCGACCGTGGAATTGTGACAATCTGATAGTGCCACGGCCGTCGTGCTCTTTGTATGGAGTTATGCTTTAGAAGAATCCCTGGTCGTTGTCCTTGTTGTTGAGTTTCTTCTCGTCGTTGTTTTGTTTACCTGAGAAGAGGTTGTAGCTCAGGGTGATGCAGAAGGTGCGCTTCTGACTGGTCACGCGGTTCCATCCGTGGTTGTCAAGGACATCGTTGTCGAGGATGCTGTTTTTGTATTTGGCGGCGGCGAAGGGGAAGATGCACACCAGACCGACCATCAGTTGCTTCTTTTGGAAGTAGACCATGAGGTTCTGTGTGTTCTCGGCAGAATTGATGAAGCTGCCGCTGAGCATCTTGTGCGGAATGCACTGGTAGTATTCGGCGCCCCAGCAGCCCTTGCGCATGTCCACGGTCCAGGCCAGCGGCATGTAGTGGTGGTGATGCGTGCCGATGATCTCACTCTTCTCTTTCTGCCAGCGGTAGCCACTCTCCAGTTCTATCGAGAGCAGGTCGTTGTTGAACGGTCTGAGAGCCAGCGACCCCGTGAAGCCATAGTTGAGCAGGTAGTCGCAGTTCTCGTCGCGTCCCACGATGACGCGGTTGCCGTCTATCGTTTGCCACTGGTAATAGGTGCTGAAGTCGTCGTCGATCTTGCGGGTGTCGGCAGTCAGGTCCATGTTGAGCCAAGGCAGGTTGAGCGAGTAGGTGAGGCCGAGGTTCTTGTCGAGCGCGCTCTTCAGCCACGGGTTGCCCGAGTAGAGCAGTCCGGGGATGGTCACCGTGCTGTTGTTGCTCAGGCTGGAGATGTTCGGCGTGATGGTCGACATCTTGCCGTGCAGGCGCAGGGCACCGTTCTTCACGTTGTAGGTCAGCAGGGCGTCGGGCGTGAAGTAGAGCTTGTGGTAGTGGGTGTCGTCGTTGCTCGTGTTGACGTATGTGGCTCCGAGGCTGACGCGGTAGCCTATCTTGGCGATGCTGCCGTTGAGCTGTGCGTAGGCGTAGTGCTTGTCGTCGGTGGCGTGGTACTTGTATTCCTCGTAGTCGGAGAGGATGTTGGTGATGCGATAATCCGATTTAGCCAGCGTGGCGCGGTAGCCGAGGGCGAGCTGCGTGCGTCCCCAGTCCTTGGTGTAAGCCGCCTCGCCGATGAAGGAGTATTTGTTGTTGTGCTGCCGCATGTCGTCGTCGAGGGTCTGCTGAGTCTCGTCGTATTGGATGTTGTGGACATGCTGCTTGTTGTGGAAGAGCGTGCCGACGGCGTTGAGCGTGATTTCGTGACCACCGGGCAACTTGCGGTCGAAGTAGAGGTCGAGGGATGGCGAGAAGCTGTTGCGTCGCTGCCGCTTGTCCTGCGTGCCGTTGGTCCACAGCGGATTGCCACTGGCGTTGATGGCCATGTCGCTGTTCCAGAACCACGTGAAGATGGTGGGCGTGAACTTCGCCTGGAAGTTGAGGCTGTCGCCGCGGGTGAAGAGATACTTCAGGTCGAAGTCGTGGCTGGCATAGCCGAAGTGGTAGGTGCCGCTGTAGTCGCAGGTAGCCCGATGGTCGCCGTCTTTGAAGGTGTAGACATCCTGCTCGTCACAGTTGGGCGCGTTGCGCAATTCGAGCCGGTAGTCGAGTGAGAACTGATGGTGTCCGTGGTTGTATTTGGCGTAGACGTTGGTGTTGTTGAATCCTGCCTTTGTGCCCTGCATCACGTCGAAGCCGGTGGCGTAGCCGTTCTCGGCGGCGCGGGTGTGTATGTTGAGCACGGTACCGGCGTCGGCGTAGCGGGCCGGCGGTATCACATAGTAATCGACGTTGCGGATGTCTTTGGGTTGCAGTGCTTTCAGGTCGTTGTCACTGGCCTCGATGCCGTTGATGAGGATCGTCAGCGGCTTGCCTGAGAGGGTGGCGAGCTGGCCGCTGAGGACGTCGACACGCAGTCCGGGCAGTGTGGCAATGAGCTGCTGGCTCTGGCGCGAAGCCTTGACCTGTTCGTCGGAGAAAGTGTAGACGTTGCGGTCCTCGCGCTCCACCTTGCGGCGGCCCTTCACGGTTACCGTCTTCAGACTGTAGGCATCGGGGCGCATGGTCAGCACGCCGGCATTGGCGGTGGTGAGGTGACGGACAAGACGACGGTAACCCACGCTGGTGAGGCTGACGAGTACGTCGGTGGTCTTGCAGGGGATGACGAAGTCGCCTGCCGCTGTCGTCACGCCGCCATTGATGAACGAGGAGTCGCGCGGGCTAAGCACGGCGACGTTGACAAACTCCATGGGCTGTCCCTTCTCGTCGACGACGCGGCCCGTGAGCTTATGGTCTTCCTTCTGTATGCACTCCACGAAGATCATGTCGGGCAGCAGGTGCCCCTTGCTGTCCTGACCTTCGCCCTTGACCACTTTCATAGCGACGGGGTAGAAGCCGATGATCTGACGGATGGCGTCGGGTACGCTTTGCTTGCGCACGTCAGCGGTGACCTTGAAGTCCTCAAGATCGTTGTAAGCAAAGTTGATGACATACTGTCTCGTGACGGTGCTTAGATAGCGCAGGGCATCGGACATGGAAGTGTTGCGGAACGAGTGGGTGATGGTCTGGGCGTCTATCCCTAAAGCCAGCAGTGCCAGGACGGCAAGTAGGATAATCTTGTTTTTCATGATGGATCCTCCTTGTTTCACTCCAGGACGAGGCTACTGCCGTCGATGGTGAGATGAATGTTGTCGAACTGGTTGAGCTGGCTTACCACCTGCGCTGCGCTGCACTGGCGGTTCCAGTTGAAGTAAAGTCTGATGTTGGCGGCCTGTGTGTTACGGATCTCAGCCTTCAAATTGTAGTAGGATGCGATCTCGTTGACAATGTTGGCAACGGGCATGTTGATGAATTGCTTCATGCCGTCAGCTTCCTGCGGCTGTGTCTTGACGGTGTCGCGGACTGTCGTTTTGGTCGTTGCTGTCGTTTGAGCCTTGGTGGGTGCCACGGCGAGTTCCTTTCGTGGAGCCTGCTGACGGTGTCTCACCATCGTGATGGCGGCAAAGGCCAGTCCCGAGATGAGCATGAGACCGACAAACACGGCGGCCAGCTGTCGCCATAAGGTAATGTGCCGTCTATCGGGCAGGTATTGCTTCTCGAAGCGTTGGAGTGCTTCTTCCGTTTCTGCTTCGTCGGGTCGGTGGTCGTGGAGAGCGGCCGACGTGTCGCACATCAGCCGGTAGTATTCCCGGCAGTCTTTATCGCTGAGCACCTGCTGCCATTCCTCTTGGGAATAGCGGTCGGGCTTTTCCATCATTGCGATGAGTTGTTCAATCTTGTCCATGGTCTATCTGTTTTTTGTGAGTTTCTTCCTGAGTGTGTCCAGCGCCTTTCTGATGCGCTTGTAGACGGCTGTCTCGCTGATACCTTCCTCGGTAGCGATCTCGGCGTAGGAGAGTTGTTGGGTGTAGCGCTGGGTGAGCACCCTCCGGCTGTTGTCGTCGAGACTGCTGTCGATGGCCTGTTTCATGTGGGTGATGCGCTCTTCGATGTCGTCGGCAGAGGCCGTGTCCAACTGACTGTCGAGGAGGTAGAGACCTTGTACGCGTTGTTGGATGCTGCGGTTGCGCAGGATGTTGAGGCAACGGTTGCGTACGGCCGTCATGAGAAAAGGACGGATGGTGGAACCCGTTGGGACGATGTCTTTGTGCATAAGAGCGGCAAAGATCTCGTCCACAACATCCTCGCTCTCCGCCCCGTCGTGCAAGAGCAGACGAGCCAATCGCAACATGTCGGGGTAGTAGTTGCGAAACAGTTGTGCTATGGTTTCTTTGTTCATCATTTACCTATCTATACACATGAACTGTGAGATTCCTAACCACGTAACAAGATTTTTTTTGATTGAAATCGTTATGCGAAGGTACGGAAAACGAGGGGAGCAACCAAATGAAACTGACCGAAAATACCGATCAGACACAAAAAAACAGGGAGAAGAGCTGTGGTGCTCTTCTCCCTGCTTGTCTGTCACGTTGCTCTTTCTCCCCTATGTTTGTTTATCCGTGAAAAGAGTACATCATCATTGTTTGGACTTTTAACGCTCCATCTTCGATGGAATAAAGAATAAAATCGAATATAAAGAATATATAGACATAACTATCCTTGGCTGTCGTCGCTATTGTCGTCCTTGACGATCTTCGGGCCGCGCACACGGTCGGACTTGCCCAGTCCGCTGGTGATCTGAATATTGATGCCGTCGCTCAGTCCTGTGGTCACGCGTTTCTTGGTATAGGTCTTCTTGTCGCCGGTGCCGTGGATGATATATACATAGGTGTTGTTGCCTTGGAACTCGATGGCACTCTCCGGTACGGTGAGTACCTGATTGGCTTGCGCCAGTACAATCTCTGCCGTGGCACTGTAGCCTGAGCGAATCTGTGCGCCGCCGAGGCCGTGCAGGGCAGCTTTGATCTCAAACTGGTTGGTGCCGTTGGCTTCGGTAGCCTTTGGCGAGATATATTCCAGTGAGGCTTCGAGCTTCTCGTTCTGCAGGGCACCGATGGTGATGCGCATGGGCATACCCGTGACGAGCTGTCCCACTTCTGTCTCGTCGACATTGCCGCGGAAGATGAGGTCGTTCATGTCGGCAACGGTGGCGATGGTCGTTCCGTCGTTGAACGTGTTGGAGAGAATAACCGTGTTACCGACCTTCACCGGCACGTCGAGGATGAGTCCGCTTACCGTGGAGCGTATCAGCGTGCTGCTCGTGCTGGCGTTCTCGGACGACACGCCGTCGCGCACTACCTCTAAGTTCTCATTGGCAGCGCGCACCTCTTCGTCGGCCTGTTGCAGGGCTTTACGCTTCTGGTCGTATTCATCGCCGGAGACCAGCCCCTTGTTGTAGAGCGTCTTCATGCGGTCGTAGTCGATCTTAGCCTGACGGGCGTTGATGGCGGCCAGACGGATACGTGCCTGTGCCGAACTGAGCTGTGACTCGTCGGGGATCACCTTCACCTTGGCGATGACCTCACCGGCTTGTACGTGCTGTCCGGCTTCCTTATAGAGCTTGACGATGATACCGGAGATCTGCGGTTTGATATTGATCTCGTTGCGTGGCTCTATCTTACCCGTGATGACAGTCGTCTTGCGGATGTCCTTCAACGCGGGTGTGAACTCCTCATAGGCCACGGGCTGTGGCTGACTCTTCATCCACAAGAATACAAAGGTGGCGATGAAGACGAGCAGGATGATGCCTGCCACGATAAACTTGCTATACTTCTTCATGATTCTATTGTGTTATTGTCTTTTCTTCTATTCATCTCTCATGGCATCTACCGGCTTGATGCTCATGGCACGGGCGGCGGGTGCGAGACCAGCCAGGACACCGAGAACACAGAGCAGGACCATGGCACCTACGGCAGTCCAGAAGCTCACTTGGAAATGCGCCTGCACGATGCCGTCGGTGGTGTTGCCCATCTCCAAGAGTTGCAGCACGGCCACGGCAAAGAGGATGCCGCTCATGCCGGCCACGATGGTCAGCACGATGCTCTCGGTGATGATCTGCGAGAGCACCATGCGCGGCGTGGCACCGATGGCGCGCCGGATGCCAATCTCGACGGTACGCTCACGCACCGTCACCATCATGATGTTTGACACGCCGATGGCTCCGGCCAGCAACGTGCCGATGCCTACGAGCCATACCAGATAGTTCACTCCTTTGAACAGACTGTCGACCATGCCGAAGAGCACTTCGGTGTTGAACACAGTGATGCCTTTCTCGTCCGTCGGGTCGACATGGTGCTCGCGTGCGATGATACCACGGATGCGGCTGCTGAGTTTGCTGAGTACCACACCGGGACGACCTGTGAGACTGATGATGTCTACTTGGTCACCGAGGTTATAGGTTTGTTGCATGAGCGTGATGGGCAGGATAACGCTCTCCTCAGCCGAACCGTTGATGTTCATATTACCGGAACTGTAGTCCACACCGACGACACTATAGTAGAGCGAGTCGATACGCACAAGCTGCCCACAGGGATTGCCGCCGCCGGGGAAGAGCGTCTTATAGATCTTCTTGCCGAGCACACACACCTTGCGGTGCTGGGCCATGTCCATCGGGTTGATATACCGGCCATAGTAGAGGCTGGGCTGTTCCACCTTGGCGTAGTCGGGCTCCACGCCTTTGACGCTGGCCGTACTCTTCTTGTCACCGAAGACGACCACGCTGCCCCAACGTGCCACCATCGGCGTGACCACGTCGAGTTCGGGAACCTGAGCTTTCAGCCGGTCTACGTCCTTGTAGACCATATTCCATTGCCGTCCCTTGCGGAAACCGTCGTAGGGCTTCGTCGTCGGTTGCGCAAAGACGAGTGCTGAGTTCGTGGCAAAGCCCTCGAAGTTCTTACTCAGCAGGTCCTTCAGCCCGTCGCCCCCGCCGATGAGGGCTACGAGCATGAATACGCCCCAGAACACGCCAAAGCCTGTCAGAAACGACCGGCTCTTGTTGCGTGTCAGCGTGTCGAGTATCTCGCGGTAGGTGTCTATGTCAAGACGCATAATAATGTATAATGTATAATGTATAATGTATAATGTATAATGTATAGTGTATAATGTATAAATAAATGTTTGGCGGCTGGCAAGGTATCATGAGTAGTTATGAGACAACTTGTAACTCGTCATTCGCCATTGAATAACTCGTCATTCAATATTGTTCAGTGCCTCTATGGGTCGTATGCGTGCGGCTTTGCGGGCAGGGATGAGGCCGGCAAGCGTACCGGCGATGACCATGACCACCAGTGCCTCTATGCACACGTCGAAGCCTACGGTGGGGTTGAGGAACATCGTGGCTTTGAAGAGGCCGGCGTCTACCTGCTCATGGCCGATGGTGGCGTCCATATATTCATTGGCGGCGATGCCGCAGAGCATACCGATGTAGCCGAAGAACGTGGTGATGATCACGCTCTCGGTGATGATCAGACGGAGGATGGAGGCCGGTGTGGCACCGATAGCCTTACGGATGCCAAACTCGCGCGTGCGCTCCTTGACGGTGATGAGCATGATGTTGCTCACGCCGACGATACCCGACATCAGTGTGAAGAGGCCGATGATCCACAGTGCCTTGCGGATGATGCCCATACCCATGTTCATCTGCATGGCTTGAGTGAAGCGGTTCCATATCCACACAGCGTCCTCGTCGTCGGGTGCGGCGTCGTGGTTGGCGTTGAGCGTGGCCTTATAGCGTTTTTCAAAGGCCTCGTTGTCGGCTTCGGTCTGTAAGCCGTGAAACGAGAAGTTGATGTTGTCGACCTTGTCACCCATCTGATAGATGATGCGCAGCGTGGAGAACGGCAGGTAAGCGCTGGCGTTCATGCCGGTCTGATCGCTTTTTGTGATGCCGACCACACGGAAGGCGAGGCTGTCCATCTTCACGTACTGTCCCACGAGTGCTGCCGGGTCGCGTTCGTTGAGCTCCTTGGCCTGGTCCTCGTTGAGCACGATGACCTTGCGTTGCTGGCTGTTGTCCACGTCGTTGATGAAGCGTCCGTGGAGCATCTCTATCTTGTTGATGCGCGCGTGCAGTGGCGCCACACCGTCGATCTCTGTGCTGAGATAGTTCTCGCCGTAGGTGATGGTGGCGCCGGCATGACGTATCTGCGCCTCCACACTGTCGACGTTAACGGAGAATTTCTGCCGTGTGCTGGTGATGTCCTTATCCTGCAACTGTATCTCCCGTCCCTCTTTCAGTCCCTTGTATTCCTTGGAGGTCGTACCGCCCCCCACCGACATGGAGTTATCGAGGAAACGTCCTGAGTTGTTTTCCGTGGCGTTGATGAGTCCGTTGCCGGCACCGAGCAGGAAGATGAGCATGAAGATACCCCAGGCCACGGCAAAGCCTGTCAAGGCTGTGCGCAGCTTGTTGCGTCTGACAGTTGCCCATATTTCTTCTAAGAGATCAATCATAAGCGTTCATGTTCTGTTGTAAGTGTCTTCAATCAAAAGTCTTTTCTCCTCAAGAATTAGAGAATCAAAGTCTCATATCTTTTATTCAAGAATTAGAGAATTGGAGTATCATAGCCTCTTATCTTTTATTCAAGAATTAGAGAATTGGAGAATCTCAGCCTCAATCTATTATTTTTGAATCAGAGAATGGTCTGATACGATCTGTCGTATTCGTAAATCCTCAATAACAAAGCCTCACTATTCTTGTGGGTATTGCTTTCTTCCCCCCTTGGGGGGACCAGAGGGGGGCTCTTTCTTCCCCCCTTGGGGGGATAAGAGGGGGGCTCTTTCTTCCCCCCTTGGGGGGATAAGAGAGGGGCTCTTTCTTCCCCCCTTGGGGGGATAAGAGGGGGGCTCTTTCTTCCCCCTTGGGGGGATAAGAGGGGGGCTTGATCAGGGGCTCTTATTTCATCACTCCATTGATTCCGAATGGTGATGCGTGGTGGTCGAGGTTCTCCTCTATCTTTCCGATGAGTCCGTCTTTGATGTGGATGATCTTGTTCGTCTCGTTGGCCACACCGCTCTCGTGCGTGACGACAACGATGGTCTTGTGCTCTTCCTCGTTGAGCGCTTTGAGCAATTCCATCACTTCCACGCTCGTCTTGGAGTCGAGTGCGCCGGTAGGCTCGTCGGCGAGGATTACCTTGGGATTAGCGATAAGGGCACGGGCGATGGCCACGCGCTGCTTCTGTCCACCCGACATCTCGTTGGGATAGTGGTCGGCCCAGGGCAGCAGGTCGAGGCGTTCGAGATATTCCAATGCCATCTTATGGCGTTTGCGGCGCGACACACCTTGATAGAAGAGCGGCAGCTCCACGTTCTCTACCGCTGTCTTGAAGCCGATGAGGTTAAAGCTTTGGAAGATGAAGCCGATGAAGTGGTTGCGGTATTCGGCGGCGCGACGCTCACTGAGATCTTTGATGAGCGTGCCGTCGAGGATGTACTCGCCACTGTCGTAGTTGTCGAGAATGCCCAGGATGTTGAGCAACGTCGACTTGCCGGAGCCCGACGCTCCCATGATGGAGACGAACTCGCCCTCCTCTATGTCAAGGCTGATGCCTTTGAGCACGTGCAGTGGCTGAGCACCAAAGTAGGTCTTGTTGATATCGTGAAGATGTATCATTGTCTTGTAATATGAGTGGAGTAGGTATTTAGGGCAACTTCTAAGTCCTCGTGATTTTCAGCGTCTGGTCGCAGTAGTCGATGACAGCCATGCGGTGCGTGACGAAGATCACCGTGGTGTTGCGGTCAGCGAGGATGTTGTTGAGCAGTTGGCGTTCTGTTTCCGGGTCGAGGGCCGAGGTTGCCTCGTCAAGTACGAGGATGCTGCTTTGGCAAAGCAGTGCGCGAGCGATGGCGATGCGCTGTGCCTGTCCTTCCGAGAGTCCGCCGCCGGCCTCACTGCAAAGCGTGTTGAGGCCATCGGGCAAGTCGAAGACAAAGTCAGCGCAGCTCTTGTGCAGGGCTTCTTTCATCTCCTCTTCCGTTGCCGTCAGCCGGCCTAAGCGCAGGTTATCGCGGATGGTACCGCTGAGAAGTGTGTTGCCTTGCGGCACATAGGCGAAGTTGCAGCGCGTCAGCGGGGTGACCGCAGTCTCCTGATGGTGGTTGTTATAGATGGTGGCCTTTCCCTGTTGAGGAGAGAGCAGCGCCAGAAGGATGCGAATCAGCGTCGTCTTGCCTGCTCCCGTCTCGCCGAGGATGGCAGTACATGAGGCGGGTGGAAAGTCAAAGCTCAGATCATGAAGGATCTCACGGTCCTTGTCTTCGTATTGATAGTACACGTGTTCGAGACGTATGCCGCACGGTGCTTCCAATCTTACGGGCTCGCCCGTCTCGTCGAGCGGGTCTTCCTCCAGTTCCATCAGTCGTTCGGCAGCGGTAAATACCGACACGGCCTGCGGCACGAGTTTGGTAAGGTTGCGTGCCGGTCCTTGGATTCTGCTGACGAGTTGCAGGAAAGCCGTCATGCCACCAAAAGTCAGCGAGCCGCGCGACATGCGCAGGGCGGCCCAGAGAAAGGCGATGAGATAGCCCAGGCGGAAGCCCAGCCATAGGATGATGTTGCTGAAGACAGAGAACACCGTACGGCGCACGACCTTATGGCGCAGCACGCTCTGAGTCTGCTCCAACCGTTCGGTCATGGGTGCCTCGCTTTCGAGCGTCTTGATGAGCATACGGTGCTGGATGGTCTCTTGCATCAGGCTCTGCACCTTAGAGTCGGAAGAGCGTACCTCGCTGGTGAGGCGCCGCATCTGTCTGACGTAGATCTTACTCACAGCGACGAACACGGGGATGATGGCGATGGTGACGATAGCCAGCACGGCATCCATGGCGAAGAGATAGCAAAACGCGCCGATGAACATGGCGAGCACGGCGAGCGAGTCGGGAATGGTCTCGGTGAGGAATGTCACCACGTTGTTGACGTCGAACTCCAGGCGGTTGAGTACGTCGCCGGAGTGGAACTTCTCCCTGCCGTGCCATTGTGTGCGCAGGATGCGGTCGAGCATTCGCTGCTGCATACGGTTCTGTGCTCTGATGCCCAGGATATTGCTCACCCACGTGCTCGCAATGGTGAGGAGCAGCCCGGCCACCATGAGCAGTGCCATGATCACCACGGCGATGACGATGCGGTGAGGGTTGCAGGCATGTCCCTGCAAGGCGGGTGTGGACACGTCGATGGCATGTTGCACAGCACCCACCTGAGCCAGTGACACCACCACGCCGAGCAGGCCGATGACAGCGTTGAGCGTGGCTTGCAGCCTGTTGCCGCGCCATGCCTGCCACAGCCACCGCACGATAGTACGGGTGTCGTATTTGGCCTTGGGGAGATTCAGGAGATTTCGTATTTTCATCTGTGAATAGTCAGAGAGGGACGGTCGTGTTTTCAAGAGAGAAACATCGTATAGGGGTGGTCAGCTGCTCATTGTTGCCGTTGGTCAGCACCCCACATGAGCTTGTCGCGCAGCGTGGAGAAGTAGTGGGCATTGTGCTGCTTGACGATCTTCACCTGGTAGGGAGCTTTGCGTATGACGACCTTGGTCTTGTCAGTGAGCTTTTCTGAACGTCCGTCGATAGCAATGAGGAAGTTGTGGCTACGGCTTTCCACGTCGAGCTCAATCTCGCAGTTGTCGTTGATGACGATCGGTCGGATGTTGAGGCTGTGTGGAGCAACAGGTGTGATACAGAGGTTCTGTGCCGACGGCACGATGATAGGTCCTCCGTTGCTCAGGCTGTAGGCCGTACTGCCCGTCGGTGTGGAGATGATGAGACCGTCGGCCTGGTAGGTGACGAGATACTCCCCGTCGATGCTGCAGCGAACCGAGATCATAGCGGCCATGTCGCGCTTGAGCAGTGCGATGTCGTTGAGGGCGAAGGGACAGCCGCTGAGTTGTTCGCCGACAGCCTCGGCCTGGATGACGGAGTGCTCTTCTATCTTATAGGTGTCATTGTATATCTCTTCAAAGGCCATGCTCACCTCGCTGGGCAGCACATCGGCGAGGAAGCCCAGCCGTCCCATGTTCACGCCAAGCATAGGAATGCCTTTGGCACCCACGCGGCTGGCCGCATTGAGGAAGGTGCCGTCGCCGCCGAGCGAGACAGCAAAGTCGGCAGTGAAGTCCTCATCATCGAAGACATCGGTGTGCCAGATGTCGAGATGCTGATCGCGAACAAGAAACTCATAGTAAGGACGGTCGATGAGCACCTCCGCACCATGGGCTTTGAGGATGTCGGTGATATGCTGTATGGCTACCGACTTCCGCGCTTGGAATGCATTGCCGAAGAGGGCAAAGCGTAGATGCTTCTGTGGCATATCTGTTTGTTTTTTGCTTTCTTTATTATGCTTTATTCGTCTATCTGACAAACTTTTCGTATATTTGCAATTGATTCAGTTACAAAAATACGATTATTTATTGAGAAAGGACAATAATCATGGCAAAAGTTTATGAATTTCTTGCCAATGGCTTTGAAGAGATAGAAGCCTTGGCTCCTGTTGACATCCTTCGTCGGGGTGGCGTAGAGGTGCATACGGTGAGTGTGACGGGTTCTGAATTTGTTGAGTCGTCGCATGGCGTTACCATCAAGGCCGACATGCTTTTCACGCGTCCAGAGGACTATCGCGACGCTGACCTGCTGATGATTCCGGGTGGTATGCCGGGTTCCACCAACCTCAATGCCCACGAAGGTGTGCGTCAGGCAATGCTGTGGCAATACAAGAGCGGACGGCGTGTGGCTGCTATCTGTGCGGCTCCGATGGTGCTCGGCGGCATTGGCATCCTCAACGGAAAGAAGGCTACCTGTTCACCGGGCTTCCAGAAATATCTCACCGGCGCTACCTATACGGCAGCGCTCTATCAAGAAGATGGCAACATCATCACGGGTGAGGGACCGGCCGCTACGTTGCCCTATGCCTATCGCATCCTCAGCTATTTCGTCGGTGAGGAGAAGGCGCGCGAGTTGCAAGAGAAGATGCAGTATGCTCATCTGATGGAGTCGAAGTGATGGCAGAGCAGAACTATGTGATCATCGTCGCCGGTGGCAAGGGCACGCGCATGGGCAGTGATGTACCCAAGCAGTTCCTGCCGATCGGCGGCCGTCCCGTGCTCATGCGCACGCTGGAGCGTTTTCATGACTACAACCCTCAGTTGAACCTCATCCTCGTGTTGCCCAAAGAGCAGCAGGACTATTGGCGGTCGCTGTGTGCGCAATATGCGTTTGATATTCCTTATCAGCTGGCCGACGGTGGTGCGACACGTTTCGAGAGCTCGCGCAACGGACTGGCTTTGGTGCCTGACGACGCGTGTGGCGTAGTGGCCATCCACGATGGTGTGCGCCCGTTTGTTGCCAAGGAGGTCATCGACCGTTGTTTCGAGGCGGCGCGTGAGGACTATGCCGCCATTCCCGTCTACGCTGTCACTGACACGCTACGCTATGTCGACGAGCAGGGTGGCGGACGCAACGTGCGGCGGTCGGACTATCGTGTGGTGCAGACGCCGCAGGTCTTCGACATCACGCTGGCCAAGCAGGCGTTTAAACAGCCTTACCAGGAGAACTTCACCGACGACGCCTCGGTCATTGAGGCCATGGGCTGTCAGGTGGCAATGGTGGAGGGCAATCGCGAGAACATCAAGCTCACCACGCCCTTTGACCTTGCTGTTGCAGAGGCACTCATCAAGGAGCAGCTCGGGTAGTGGCAATCTCTCTATATATATAATAAGGTGGTATGACAGACATACTGAGTCAGGACATCATGTATTTGCCAGGGGTGGGACCTCATCGCAAGGACCTGCTCGACAGTCAGCTCCATATCAAGACGTGGGGCGACCTGCTGGGCTATTACCCTTACAAATACGTAGACCGCACGAAGTTCTATCGCATCGCGGAGTTTCAGTCGCCATTGCTCTTCGACAACATGGCGAGCGCAGGCTCGTTGCCTTTCGTACAGATCAAAGGGCGGATACTCAGCTATGACACCTACACCGATCCGGGACAGAAACGACGTGTCGTGGCCCACTTCTCCGATGGCAGTGGCGTTGTCGATTTGGTATGGTTCCATGGTTTGCGCTATGTCACGCAGACCTATAAGATCGGGCAAGAGTATATCGTCTTCGGGCGCCCCACGATCTTCCAACAACGATGGCAGTTTGCCCATCCCGACATGGAGAAGGTCGGTGAGACCAATGTCACCGAGATGGGCATGCAACCTTATTATATGACCACGGAGAAGATGAAGGACCGGGGCATGACATCCCGCTCATTGG
>Ga0256404_1004440_pt1 | contig 26577 bp, 20 predicted proteins | sample RumenRJG_01DNA_FD_185990 | JGI IMG/M metagenome (GOLD analysis project Ga0256404, IMG submission 185990) | Bovine rumen microbial communities from Lethbridge, Alberta, Canada - RJG_01 | ecosystem: Host-associated > Mammals > Digestive system > Stomach > Rumen | place: Canada: Alberta | collected...
GCCGAGAAGGTGCTCACCGAAAACCTTCCTGAAGGCAGCTGGACGATGTCGCCAAACGGCAAGTACCTCATCATCTCGAAAGAAGTGGAGGGACCGAAGGACGACAGCCAGGTGCACCAGATCATTCAGCCCGACGACCGCCAGCCCGGGTGGCGCAACCGCAACCAACTGCTGAAATACGACTTGGCAACCGGCTATGCCCAGCCGTTGACCTTCGGTTACCACGACGTCTCGCTCTGCGACATCTCACGCGACGGACGCTATCTATTATATATGGTGTCGCGTGCCCGTCTGAGCAAGCGTCCGACAACGCTCTACTCGGTCTATCGCCTCGACCTGAACACGATGAAACCGGAGTGCCTCGTCGACAGCGACGGCTTCATCGCCAACGCCATCTTCTCGCCCGACGCGCGCACCATCGCCGTGAAGGGATCGCCGGAGTGTCTTGGTGGCATCGGCGAGAACCTGCCCAAGGGGCGCATCCCGAGCATGTACGACTATCAGCTCTACACCATCGACTGCGCCACACGCATGGTGCGCCCGATGACCAAGGACTTCGACCCGAGCATCGAGACCATGCAGTGGAACTACTACGACGGCAAGATATACTTCAACGCCCTCGACCGTGACTACCGCCGCCTCTACCGCATGGATCCGAAGAGCGGCAAGATAGAGACGCTGCGCACACCCGAGGACTATGTCGGCGGTGTCGACATGGCTGAGACAGCGCCCGTGCTCTGCTACAATGGACAGAGCGCGATGAATGTCGACCGCCTCTACACGATGAACACCGCCAACGGCAAGTCTACGCTCTTGGAGGACCAGCAGACGAAGCTCGCCGACGTGGACCTGCCGACCTGCCAGTCGTGGAACTTCACGAGCTCGCGCGGCGACACCATCTACGGCCGCTACTATCTGCCGCCTCACTTCGACGCGACGAAGAAATACCCGATGATCGTCTACTACTATGGCGGATGCTCACCGACGAGCCGCTACTTTGGCGGTAACTATCCCTTCCCGCTCTATGCCTCCAAGGGCTATGTGGTCTATGTCATCGAGCCCAGCGGTGCCGCCGGCTTCGGCCAGGAGTTTGCCTCCCGCCATGTCGACACGGCGGGTGACGGCGTGGCTGACGACATCATCGAGGGCACGAAGAAGTTCTGCGCCGACCATAGCTTTGTCAATGCCAAGAAGATTGGATGCCTCGGCGCGTCGTACGGTGGCTTCATGACGCAGTATCTCCAGACCAAGACCGACCTCTTCGCCGCCGCCGTCTCACACGCCGGCATCAGCGACCACACACAGTACTGGGGCTCTGGCTACTGGGGCTATTCCTACAGCGAGGTGAGCATGGCCAACCGCTATCCGTGGTCGGACCGTGACCTCTATGTCAACCACAGCCCGCTCTACAACGCCGACAAGATCCACACGCCGCTGCTCCTCGTCCACGGCACGGCCGACACCAACGTGCCCACAGCCAACAGCATAGCGCTCTACACGGCGCTGAAACTCCTCGGCCGTCCCGTGGCTCTCGTGGAAGTGGAGGGTGAGAACCACTGGATTCAAGACTACAACAAGCGCATCAAATGGCAGAACACCATCTTCGCCTGGTTTGCCAAGTGGCTGCAGGACGATGACAGCTGGTGGAAGGCTATGTATGACAAGGTGCCGGAATAATACTATCATTATGAAAGAGACAAAAGACGAAAAAGAACAGGAGAGCGTAGTGTTCCATCACTCGCTCCCCATACAGTTGCGTTGGAACGATGCCGACCAGTTCGGGCACATCAACAACACACTCTATTTCCAATACTACGACATGGCGAAGATGGACTACTTCGCCAACATCCCCAATACGAAGATCGACCAGCGCCATGCCATCGTCACGGTGCATGTCGATGCAGACTTCCTCTCGCAGGTGCATATCGGCGACCATGTAGCCGTGGAGACAGCGATCACCCACATTGGCCATAAGAGCTTCCAGCTCGCCCAGCGCCTCATCGACACCGACACGAAGGAACTGAAATGTGTCGGCCAGACGATCATGGTGGCCTATGACCTGCAGACCAACGAGGCTGTGGAGATGTGGCCCGAATGGGTGGAGGCCATCGAGCATTTCGAGGGAAAGAAGCTGAGATAAGGCTTTCCATCGTTTTTCGCTCCGCTCATATCTCGCAAGCGGATCCTCACATCCTTCAGAATTATACGGCTGGGTATGCTGCTGTGCAGCTACCCAGCCGCTTCTTTTTTTCTCCTTTTTCTTGCTTCTTTAAAATATTTATCGTATATTTGCCGTCAATAGCATTCCTAAAAGCAAAAACGCTGATGATGGCACGACTCAAGCACTTCGCCTCCTCGGTTTGGCATCTCTACTACGACGGCTTCCGAAGCATGACCGTCGGACGCACGCTGTGGGCAGTGATCCTCATCAAGCTGTTCATCATCTTTGCCGTGCTCAAACTGTTTTTCTTTCCCAACTACATCCATGAACACGCACAGAAAGGACAGGAAGCGGAGTTCGTCTCCTCACAGATATTGAAGAAATAACCATAAAATAACAACAGCACAATGACAAACCTCCTATTAGACATCTCTACTGGCACGGTGGACTGGGCGCGCGCGCAGTTTGCCCTGACAGCTATCTATCACTGGCTCTTCGTACCGCTCACGCTGGGTCTGGCACTCATCATGGGCATCGTGGAGACCTGCTATTATCGTACGGGCAAACCATTTTGGAAGGAAGCCGCACGCTTTTGGCAACGCCTCTTTGGCGTGAACTTCGCCATGGGTGTGGCTACCGGCATCATCCTGGAGTTTGAGTTTGGTACCAACTGGAGCAACTATTCGTGGATGGTCGGCGACATCTTTGGCGCGCCGCTCGCCATCGAGGGCATCGTAGCCTTCTTCATGGAGAGCACCTTCGTGGCCGTGATGTTCTTTGGCTGGAACAAAGTCTCACGCGGCTTTCACCTGGCTTCGACATGGCTCACCGGTCTGGGTGCCACCATCTCGGCCTGGTGGATTCTCGTCGCCAACGCCTGGATGCAATATCCTATCGGTCAGGAGTTCAACCCCGACACGATGCGCTTCGAAATGACGTCGTTTGCCGACGTGGCTCTCTCGCCTTTCGCAGTGGATAAGTTCTGCCACACCGTGACGACCTCGTGGATCATCGGTGCCGCCTTCACCGTGGCCGTGAGTGCCTGGTATCTGCTCAAGCACCGCAACACGCAACTGGCCAAACAGAGCATCAAGATAGGAGCTATCGTCGGGCTCGTCGCTACGCTGCTCGGCGCCCTCACCGGTGACAACTCGGCCTATATGGTTGCTCAGACTCAGCCCATGAAGCTCGCCGCCATGGAGGGTCTCTACAATGGTGGCACACATCAGGGTCTCAGCGTCGTCGCACTGCCCGGACCGTTCTCGCAGCCCGACTATGAAAACGAGGTGGAACCGCCCTTCCGCATCGCCGTACCGCAGATGCTCTCGATTCTCGCCACACACCATGCCGACGGCTACGTGCCCGGCGTGAACGATCTCTTGGGTGGTTTCACACGTCCCGACGGCAGCAAGGAGCCGTCAGCCAAGGAGAAGATGATGCGCGGACGCCGTGCCATCGCCAACCTCGCACAATACCGTCAGCTGATGACCACTGCCAAGAGCGGCAAGGGCGACACCGCAGCCGCCAAGGCGCAGGCGCAGAAGATCCTGCCGCAGCTCAAGGCCGACATGCCGTACTTCGGCTATGGCTACATCAAAGACGTGCACCATCTCGTGCCCAACATCCCGATCAGCTTCTTCGCTTTCCGCACGATGGTGGGCATCGGCTGCCTGTTTATCCTGTTCTTCCTCGTCGTGCTCCACTATATCTATCGTCTCGACATCACCAAGCCGCGCTGGCTGCTCATCGCCGCCATTGTCATGCTGCCCCTGGCCTATATCGGCAGCGAGGCCGGATGGGTGGTCGCTGAGGTAGGCCGACAGCCGTGGACCATCCAGGACATGCTGCCCGTGGGCGCCGCCGTCTCCGGCGTGTCGTCGGGAAGCATCGCCACGACGTTCTTCGTCTTCCTCTTCCTCTTCACCACAATGCTCGCCGTGGAGATCAGCATCTTGTGCAAGCAGATCAAGAAATACAACTTTGAGTAAAGACGCAAGCCGGTTTAGAAACAGACTTTTAGCGTAATATCGTTCACGACAATCATAGAATCATAGAATCAAAGCACCATGTCATATACATTTCTTCAGCACTATTGGTGGTTCCTGATCTCGCTGTTGGGAGCCCTGCTGGTTTTCCTGCTCTTTGTGCAGGGAGCCAATACGCTCATCTTTGAACTGGGCAAGACGCCCGACGAGCGCCGTCTGGTCATCAACTCCACCGGCCGCAAATGGGAGTTTACGTTCACCACGCTTGTCACCTTCGGCGGAGCGTTCTTTGCCGCCTTCCCGCTGTTCTATAGCACGAGCTTTGGAGGCGCCTATTGGCTTTGGATGATCATCCTCTTCTCGTTCGTCATTCAGGCTGTCAGCTACGAGTTTCAGAACAAGCTCGGCAACTTTCTCGGAGCGCGTACCTTCCAAGTGTGCCTGATCATCAACGGCATTGTGGGTCCGCTGCTCCTCGGCGGTGCTGTTGCCACCTTCTTCGACGGCAGTAACTTCATCGTGGACAAAACCAATGTCACGGCGCTCTCGCAACCCGTCATCAGCCATTGGGCCAATGCCTCGTGCGGTCTCGACGCACTCCTCGACCCGTGGAATGTGGTGCTCGGTCTGGCTGTACTCTGTCTGGCCCGCATCCTCGGCCTGCTCTACATGCGCAACAACATCGACGATCCGACGCTGCGTGAGCGCTGCCGTAGCAAGCTGCTGCCCAACACGGTTGCCTTCCTGGTGTTCTTTCTCGCCTTCTTCGTACGTCTGCTCGTCAAGGACGGCTATGCCTACGATGCCGGTACGGGTGTGGTGAGCATGGCATCAGGGAAATATCTCAGCAACCTGCTGACGATGTGGCCGTTGGCTATCGTGCTCCTCATCGGCGTGGTAGCTTTGCTCTACGGCATCCTCCTCACATGGCTGAAGGCTGACTATGCGCGGGGCATCTGGCCGGCCGGCATCGGCACGGTACTCGTTGTCCTCGTTCTCTTCCTCATCGCGGGATGGAATGCCACGGCTTACTATCCGTCCAACGCTGACCTGCAGAGTTCGCTGACGATAGTCAACAGTAGCAGCAGCCTGTTCACGCTCAAGACTATGTTCTACGTCTCTCTCCTCATCCCCTTCGTACTGGCCTACATCGCCTATTGCTGGCACGCCATGGACCACAAGAAGCTCACTGTGGAAGAGGTGAAAGACGAAGAGAGCGAGGCGTACTAAAGAAAGTCTCATTCCCGTATCTACAGCCTCACAGCCTCAAAGAGGCTGAATTTCCCTTAACCCCAGTCTATGTGAGCGAAGCTCACGCAGACTGGGGATTTTTAATGGTAGTGAGTCAGACTGATGCCGTGCCTCGAAGAGGTACAGTGTGCGAAGCGCACAACACTATGGCACTATGGCACGACGGTAGTCGCTTTTCTTATTATTACGCATCAAAGATGCATTCAGCCTCTAGAGGCTGGGAAAACATGTTGATTTAAGAAGTACCACTATTCGCTGACAATCAGGTAAATCTTCTACACTAATGCTGACCGAGAGCCATTCGTGTCAACCAATGTTTTTTCTTCCACGAATCTGCAAGAATCTTCACTAATGTCACCCGAGAGTTATTCGTGGCGATTCTCATCTAAGAATGTTAAAATCGCATCTTCCTATAGGCTGTTAGAAAATTATTCCTAACTTTGTCAGTCCTAAGTAATCACATTTGAAATATGTGCGACCTTCATTATCTAAAGCAACAACTCAGACAGACAATCCGGCAACGGAAACAACAATATTCTTCGCAGCAACGCGAGGCTTGGTCAAAAGAGATCGAGCAGATGCTGCTCAGTCACCCACGTATGCAGGCTGCCCGCGTGGTGATGCTCTACTACGCGCTGCCCGACGAGGTGGACTCACGGCATCTCGTCGACACGCTGCTCAAGGAGGGCAAGACCGTCATCCTGCCGAAATGCGTCGACAAGGAACATATCGAGCCACGGCAATACACGGGACCCGACGACCTCGCCGAAGGCATCTACAACCTGCTCGAACCCGTCGGCAAGCCTTACCACGATCTCGACAGCATAGAACTGATCATCGTGCCGGGCATGAGCTTCGACAGCATGGGACACCGCCTCGGGCGCGGACGCGGATACTATGACCGCTTCCTGGCACAAGTGCCACGAGCTTATAAGATCGGTGTGTGCTTTGATTTTCAGCGCGTGGAGCAGGTGCCCGTCGACGACAACGATCGGGTGATGAACGAGGTGATCAGCAACAAAGCACGCTGACCCTTGAAAGAGGGGAAGAAACGCCCGAAGATAGTAGGACGGCACACCGCTCCGTAAAGTTCAACGAAGGATCTCTAAGACCAAATCTTTATCTCAAGAATTGGAGAATTTAAGAATTATCTCATCAACAGGAATGAAAAAGAATGATCAGACGGAAGCAGCCCTGCTGCTTATCTTCTCCAATTCTCACCAATTCACAACGATGCGCACGAGATTCTCTAATTCTCAAATTCTTGATAATAACTAAAAAGATGACAATAAGGATAATGACGGCGATGTCGCAACTCTCTGACAACCTACGCCGTCGTCGGGGGCTTTCACCCGTCAGTCCGTCACGGCGATCGCCGCTTTGGAACGTGGCACTGATTGCCATTCTCGGCGCCTTGCTCCTCACCGGCTGCACCAAAGAGAAAGAGAAATCGGGCTGGGACGAGATAGAGACCTACTTCGATGAGCCGCTCGCCTCGCTTTCCCCCGAGGGCGACAGCGTGCACTGGATCGGCGGCGAATACGGTGATCTTTGGCGCATGACAGCACGGGGCCGGAAGCACTATAAGCTCGGCTCCGACCGCATCTACTGTGTTGTCAGACACGACAGCACGTATTGGATTGGACATCGCAACGGCGGACTGGCACAATACCGGTTCGACGGCAACACGTTCGCCCCCGTCGCTCACTATTCCATCGACATCAAAGGCCTCCACTACTCGGTCTACGACATCCGGTGGAAGGACGGACGGCTCTATGCAGCCACCAGCCAAGGTCTCTTCGTGCTGAATGCCGCACAGCACCGACTGGAAAAAGTATACCCACGCGACCGCAGCAACAGCTCGCCTTTTGCCACGCCGCTCATCGTCAACCTTGACACCCGACGACTGGCACTCGCCACCGACAGCGGACTGGCGCTCTTAGACTCTCACTCCGGCAAGGCGCAGGTGATACATGCCGGAAGTAAGGTGACATGGGTGGAACGCCAGGGCGACCGGCTCTGCTATCTCGCCGGTGACCAATACTACGAGCGTGAGCCAAACGGCGAAGAGAAAACCTACGCCCTGCCCGACGTGGCCACGAGCTTTTTCCGCACGGGCAAGACCTACTGCTTCATCAGCCGCACCCACGCGATACTCACCGACGACCTCCACCACTTCTCCCACTTGCAGTTGCGGCGACCGGTACCCATGAAGTCCTCGCACGTAGTCGCTCAGTCCGTCGACGACGACTTTGTATGGCTCGTCACCGACCACGCTGTGTGGCAGGTGCCCCGCCATCTCTCTGGCTCGGCGCCCTACCCCATCGTCGCCGCCTGCCAGGACGAGGGACGGCTCTGCTTTGTCGATGACCACGGCAATGTCTTCGCACTCCCCGACGGCAGCAGGCAAGCAGGAAAGATCTTCGACTTCATCCATACCAACGCCATCATCGACTGCGTCGCCGACAACGGCACACTCTATTACCTCAACAATCAGCAACAGATATTCCGTCTCACCCTCGGCAACCACCTTTGGGGTAACTATCTCTCTCACGTACCCCATGAGATCTTCGCCACAAAGAAAAAGGTGACCGCCATGGGACTGCTGCCCACAAAGACTCCTATATTATATATAGGTGTGCAGGACGGCATGATGAAACTGCCGCTCGACAGCCGTCAGGCGCATAGCGTGGCATCGTTCCGCGACAAATATGTCACTTCGTTCTATACGGCTCCCGACAACCAGCGCATGATGATCGCCACACTCAACGACGGACTGTGGACCGACCGCGGCGACGGACCGCAGCCTGTCTTCGCCCACCAGAGTTCCAATCCGCGGCTGACAGCGATCATCAACTCTTACCCTCCTGCTACACTGCTGGCCACCAACGACGGCATCTACCTGCAAGGCGGACCCGATACAATCAGGGTGGAGGGAACAGCCGCTCTGTTGCCAGTCAACGACAGCGTCGTCTACGCACTCTTGGAGCGGGGCGTCATGAAGCTCAAGGTAGAAGGACTGAGGCTACACAAAGAGGGCATCTATTTCCGCGACATCAAGTTCCACCCGCAAGCCTCACTGGTCAGCAACGGACAACTCTACTTAGGCAGCGACCTCGGCGTGCTCTGTTTCAAGGCCGGAAACGAACAGCAGGCTGAATGGATCGCCATGGAGACGAGTATGATCACACGCCGCAGTCTCCTCGAGGGTACAGCGATCGTGCTGGGAACCTTGCTGCTCATCTACCTCTTCCTGCTGCGTCTGCGCCGGTCCTACCGTCTGGAGCTGAGAGCTCGGCAGCGCGATCTCATGCGACGCTTGGAAGCTGTGAAGAAATACCGCGATATTCTCAGCGAGGAAGAGACCCATGAGCTGAGGAATATTGAAACTGAGCTCCACCGCCTCGGCACCCGTAAGAAACGCTCATGGAAGGTCTCAAACCAGTGCTTCGCGGCTGTCTCGGAGCGTATCATGCGCCTCAACAGCCACATGGTGATCTATTTCGTGCGCCTCGTATTGCGGCAGATCGACGCCATCAGGCAAACGGAACTCTTCGATGCCCATCAGCTCATCGGCGACAGCCAGCAGGTGCTGACCCAGGGACGACCCGAGCAGTTGGGCGAGCAGGCTTCGAGAAATGCTTCCTGGCTCCGGCAGATCAGTGCCATCAGCCAGGAACTGAGCAAAGACCTGGACCAGCTATCCGGCACACTGCCCGTGGAAGGCGTCAGCGACGACCTGCCCACGATCATCGACAGCTACCGCAAGGGACTCGCCATCAAGCCAATTGGCGACATGGCACCAACGCTTATCACCATCCGCCAGCGCATGGAAAAGCTGATGTTCAAGGAAGTGCAGGACCGTCTGCAACGCTTCGTCGAGCAGCGGCTACGGGACATCGCAGCACTGGAACAGCAAGACAAGGTGACCGACACACTCATCCATCAATGGAGCGACATGCTCCCCACCTTAGGAAGTGCCGACCGCATCGCCATCTTGCGACGGCTCCAACACCTCGACGACCGTTATCACGAGCTCTTTGCCTTGCAGCAGTTGCGGCATCTTATCGCACGCTATACCGGCGAGGAGCGCCGAGGTGACGACACCCACGACACTGTTCACGCCATCAAGACAGCAATCGACCGCTTCTACGTCGCACTTTTCCGCACCGATCCGCGGCTGTTGGGTTCCATCCTCCAGTGGAGCAACGGCGAGAACCAGCCTGCCCGCGTGCTTGCCCTTCTGTTGGCCGACCCGAAAGTCAAGCGTCTGCTCCTACCCGGCATGCTCAACGTGGCCAGCAATCTCAACCCCGTCATCAGCCGACTCGTCAAGGGAAAGCTCGTGCCGGCTGAGGAAGATATCCGTCAGTACGCCGAGCGGCATCCGTCAAGTGTCGCTGACTATATCATCAGACTGACGGAGTAAGACAGAGTAACAGAGTGAAAAGAAGACATAGTAACAGAGTAAGCATAATAAAAGACAGAGTAATAAGCAAAAAAAAGACATAGTAACAGAGTAAACATAAAAACACTTTGTTACTATGTTTAATCTGTTACTATGTCTTTCAATCTTTTACAGGCATGCCCATCCGAATTTACGAACCAAGTCCTGAAAGAGGCTTTTGTCCTTTGTAGGAATTGTTACAGAGAAAGTCTCATGACTATGGTCACGCTCGGAAATTCTTGCTTTGTCAAGTTCATATTGATTCTGCAGATTCATCCAAATCTCAGCAGGTATACCAAGTGCTTTTTCCAATGCGATGGCAACATTCTTTGATACGGATCGCTTGCCATTAATGGTTTCGCTCAGCACAGACGGTTTGACGCCCATCTCTTCTGCAAGCCGTTTTTGCGTCATGCCACGCTCCTTAAGTTCATCCCTAATCATTTCTCCGGGATGGGTGGCTACGAATGGAGTTAAATCTTTATTATTCATAGTGCTTGGATATTTCAAAAATTAATGCGTTTACAATTATTCCGTTTTCATCTGGAGAACTATAGAAGAGAAGTCTGTACTGTGACGTTATCCAAACAGCGTCCACGCCGTTGAGGTCTCCCTCTTTCTTTTCGTAATGGAGAGACTTGATTAGAAACAGATCCTCTAACCTTCTTGCAGATCTTAAAAAGTTGACTACCTTCGCATATCTCTTAATTACGTCTGGTGCCAGCTTCCTGTACTTATGATCCTTTGTCCGCCCGCTTGTGTAGAGTTCTTCAAGAGCCTTGTCTTTAAAATCTATATTCATGATATGATATTCTCACATTCACTTGCAAAGATAATAAAGTTTATTGAGAATATTCGCATATTTGCGATTTTTTGCAAACGTTCTTCCATGGTAACAATGCAGCGATTATCGTTCCATATAAGCCTTCATGAACGATGCAGGTTAACGAAGGACCATTCCGTAGCTTACTTACTTGCTATTACTACATTTGTTTGTGCATCCAAGAGCATTGAATGCTGATGGTAGAAAAACTATTTTGCTTTCCACCTTTTTTTCATAACACGCTTAGCAACAGCGCTTTGTAAAAAGTTGCATTTGGTGATATTGTATAATACATCAAATGCAACTTTTTTTATTCCGCCTTTCATCATAACTTTGCAGCGCAATCGCAAAAACCGGAAATCAACATTTTTAAAACTTAAAACATATTACAGATCATGAACAACATCAAGTCACTTGTTGTCAGCTTTATGCTGACGCTCATCGCCGTTTCCTCTTTCGGTCAGTCAAAGATCAAGGATGTCCGCACCAACCCCGACCTTTATTTCCTGCGTGCCGACGAAGTTGCCAACAGTCTCTCGCTGTTGCCTCCTCCTCCCCAGCAGGGTTCCATCCTCTGGCTCAACGACGAGGCACAGTATCAGTGGGGCAAGCTCCAGCGCGACACGCCGCGTGGTGACCAGGCCGCTGCCGACGCACGTGTCAACGGCGACGGTGTGCCCAACGCTTTCTCCGACGCTTTCGGTGTGCGCATCAGCAAGGAAGAGACACCCGAAATCTATAAGCTCGTCATCAACATGCGCGAGGATGCCGGCGACCTCGCCACACGCGCTGCCAAGAACCACTATATGCGTGTACGTCCCTTTGCCTATTATCACGAGATGACCTGCAACCCCGAACAGCAGAAGGAGCTGTCCACCAACGGCAGCTATCCCTCTGGTCATACCTCCATTGGTTGGGCTACCGCCCTCGTACTCGCTGAGGTGAATCCCGACCGCCAGGACTCCATCCTCAAGCGTGGCTATGAGATGGGACAGAGCCGCGTGATCTGTGGCTACCACTTCCAGAGCGACGTAGACGCCGCACGCCTCGTGGCCAGTGCCGTCGTGGCCCGTCTGCACGCCAACGACAACTTCATGAAGCAGCTCGGCAAGGCTAAGAAGGAATTCGCCAAGCTCGTCAAGGAAGGTAAGGTCGCCAAGGTGGAGCGTAAGGCTGAGGAGACTACAAAATAAGATGTCTGTTTGAACTATTTGTACAAAAGAAAAGGAATCATAAAATGAAAAAGACAATACTCTTCGGACTTGCACTGCTCGCCGCCACGACGCTGCAAGCCCAGGAAAAGACAGAAAGCAAACTCGTCGTCAAGCCTTCGGGCCGTATCCTCTTGGACGCCGGACTCTTTGACGCCAGCGACGAGATCAACAACCAACTCAACGATGGTATGGCCGTTCCCGACATGCGTGTGGGATTCAAGGCTACCTATGAGGACTGGACCGCTAAGGTCGACATCGGCTACGCCTACGGCAAGGTGGGCATGAAGGATGTCTTCATCGAGCACTCCCTGGGCAAGAAAAGCCTCATCCGCGCCGGTTACTTCGTACACCAGTACGGTTTGCAGAGCGCGACAAGCTCTTCTTTCAAGATCTCCATGGAGGAACCTCGCAGCAACCAAGCACTGAACAACGCTCGTCTGCTCGGCGTGATGTTCGAGCACTCCGATCTCCGCTATCTCGTCACCACCAGTTTTTTCTCCGAGACTGACGCCATGAAGATGACGAGCGACAAGACCGGCAACCAGGGCATCGGCGTGATGGCACGCGCCCTCTACCGTCCGCTCACCGAGCCGGGCCGTATCTTCCACGTGGGCATCTCCGGTGCCTATGAGAGTCCGCGCTACAACAGCGACAGCGAACTCAACCATAAGTCGTTCGTTCTCTCCACCACCTGGCCCACACGTATCGCGCAGGTCACCTCGATGAAGGCTACCGTCGACCACGCCAAAGCCATGTATAAGTTCACCCCTGAGGTCACCGCTGCCTACAACCGGCTGGGCTTGGAGGCACAGTACTTCTACAACTCCGTCACCCGCGACAACGGCTATCACTGCTTCCAGGCTACCGGCGGCTACGCTGCCCTGCGCGGACTCATCCTCGGACGCCAATACAAATACAACTATTGGGATGGCGGCATCGACACTCCGGCACGCGGCAATCTCGAGCTGGTACTGGCCTACGACTACCTTGACATGTCGGATCCCGACGCAGGCATCCGCGGCGGACGCAGCAACGACTTCTCCGCTACGATGAACTACTACATCAACAAGTATATGATCTGGCGTGTCAGAGGCTCCTACACCAAGGTCAGCAACCGTGCCGGCTTTGACGATGACCACTTCACGGCACTGGAGACCCGTCTGCAGATCAAGTTCTAACCGGGCGGTCCGTAAGCTTTAGATCAGTTCAATGTAAGTTCTAATCATTTTAAAAGGAACAACAGCTATGAGAAAGATATTTTCTGCCTTTCTGCTTCTTCTCATGCTCTACCCCTCATGGGCATGGGCTCAGCTGCAGCGCAGCGAGGCTTTCAAGCAGCAATACCGGCTCACCGAAGTCGTCGTGTTGAGCCGTCACAACATCCGCTCACCGCTCTCGACCAACGGCAGTGCCTTGGGACGTCTCACGCCTCATCAGTGGACACAATGGTCCTCAGCCGCCAGCGAGCTGACACAGCGCGGCGGCGTGCTGGAGACAATGATGGGACAGTATTTCCGCAAGTGGCTCGTCAGTGAAGGACTCTTCAAGGAGAACGCCACACCGTCGGCCGACGACGTGAACTTCTATGCCAACAGCATGCAGCGCACCATCGCCACGGCACAATACTTCTCCTCCGGTTTCATGCCTATAGCCAACATTCATGTGAATCATCGCTTCTCGGCAAGCACGATGGATCCGGTCTTCTGTCCCAAGCTCACCAAGGTCAGTGATGCTTTCCAGGCAGAGGCTATGAAGGAGATCGCAGCCATGGGCGGCAAAAAAGGACTGAAAGGTATCGGTGAGAAACTCAAGGACAACTACGCCATCACCGCCAAGGTCCTCGACCTCAAGGACTCTCCGGCCTGCAAGAGCGGCGAAACATGCGGCTTCAAGGACGATGACACACAGATCATCTTCCGCTTAGGCGACGAGCCGCAGATGAAAGGCTCACTCAAACTCGCCAACTCTGCCTCCGACGCGTTTATCCTGCAATACTACGAGGAGCCCGATGCGCGCAAGGCTGCTTTCGGCCATGACATCACTGCCGCCGACTGGGAGAAGATCGCACAGATCAAGGATGTCTATGGCGACGTGCTCTTCACGGCTCCTGTCGTGGCGGCCAATGTGGCACATCCGCTGCTGATGTATATCAGCGACGAGCTCCACGCCAAGAACCGCAAGTTCACTTTCCTCTGTGGTCACGACAGCAACATTGCCAGCGTCGACGCCGCACTCGGCGTGGAAGACTATTCGCTGCCCAACTCCATCGAGAAGAAGACGCCCATCGGCTCGAAGGTGGTCTTTGAGAAATGGACTGACAAGAGTGGCAAGCAGTTTGTGGCCATCAACCTCGTCTATCAGTCTACCGCACAGTTGCGCGGACTGACGATGCTCGACCTGAACAATCCGCCAATGGTCTATCCGCTCAAACTACGCGGTCTCACGGCCAACGCCGACGGTCTCTACTCGTTTGACGATGTGGCTCAGCGCTTCACCGAGGCCATCAACGCTTACGACAATATCAAGTAGAACTAATGATTCAATACAAGGCAAGACTGACAATGTTGGTCTTGCCTTCTTTCTTTGTACTCAGCGAGAAGGCATAGCGGCTGCCACCGTTCTTAGCTTCCCCGCCTTGATAAGTCATCCAACTGTCGTCGTCGGCGTTGTGGTCCAGCCAGCCATAGCCGCGGCGCAGTTGCTGTTGCAAAGAGGCATTGAGATCAAAGGTCTCCTGCGCGTTACGGCAAGACTCGCTCATAGTCACGCCTTTCATCATCTTCAGCTTACCCGCCTGCTCATACTTGACGACGACACGGTCCCAGCGTGTGCCACGGAACATGAGATCGTGATACACAGCCTCGTTGCCGTCGGCATTTACCTCGTCGGGCGTTCCCAGCATCTTCAAGACCGTCTGCTCCTCGCATCCCATTGCAGGCATCACCACGTTCTTTTCAGCACTCATCGTCAAGCAGACTACAACTGCCACAACCGTCATCATCAATCTTCTCATACGCTTTTCTCCTTATTATATATATACTTTGTTCACTTACAAAGTTAAGGAAAAAAGAGATTCCAAGACTACAGTACTCACCTTCTACCCCGCTTCTTCACGCCATCTTCACAGGTTTGTAGTGAGTTTGACAAAAGGCACGCACAACAGCACCAGCAATTCGACCACAGACTTATGGTCCCGATCCTTTATTTCAATCTGATGTTAACCCCGCCATTGCTCTTATTGAGGAGAGCAAGGACCTGGCGGAGGCTGAGCAAGCGGCTGGCCTGCAGGCTGACGATATGGTCATGCGGTGTATCGCAGACAAAGTCGGCAGGCTGGCAGTCGTAGTAACGGCAGAGATCCTCGATGACATAAGAGAGGGGCTCGTCATGATAGTAGAACTCGCCTTGCAGCCAGCGGGTATAGGTCAGCGTGTCAACCTTGGTGACATCCGTGGCCTGATAGTCGAAGAAGCGCACTTGCTCGCCAGGCTGTAGCACGACACAGTGATAGGCATCACACACCTGCACACTACCACTGATGAGCGTCACACGCGTGGGAGCTCCATCATAAGTACAAACGTTGAAGACAGTGCCGAGCACCTTTGTCTCCACACCGGCCGCATCCACGAAGAAGGGATGACGGGCATCGTGATGCACACGGAAGGTAGCCTTGCCGCTGAAACTCACGCGGCGCTCCTCACCGTCAAAGCGGGAGGGATAGCTCAGACGGCTATGGGGATAGAGATACACGCGGCTGCCGTCGGGCAAGGTCACGACACGGTTCTCGCCCGCCGCTGCCTCAGCGGTCACCAGCTTCACGGGCTCCTCACGGGTCGTCTTCGGCTGTGTGGCGAAGGCAACCGGCTTGAACATCGACTCCATGCTGACCGGCATCTCCCGATCTCCATCTGCCAGAAGCACTGGCTGGGGACTGAGCGTAGAGGCGGCCTGCCCGGCAAGCGGCTTCTGCTCAGACAAACGCGGGAGGAGTAAAGCCGACAGACCGACAAGCACCAGCACGGCAGCGGCAACGGCCCACCAACGGCGATGCGACACACAAGGGATCAGTGCCATCCGGCGCGCGCCATGCTGCTGATGGAACTCGCGAAGTGCAGCCTCAGCATCGGGATGCTCTTTGCTACGCCGGCAGGCCGAGGACAGTTCCAACACGTCCATGCAGTCTTGCCGCAGGCTGTCGTCGTCACGCAGTGCGTCGAGCAGCGCCTTGTCGGGCCCGGCACCGTGTTCCATGAGTTCGAGCAGTCTGTCTTCGTCGGATGATATATGTCTTTGATGAACTTCCATGATTGTTTCCTTCGATCATTAAATAAAACGATGCTGGCGATAAAAAGGTTATGGCTTTGTCTGGCTTTTAACAATTTTCAAGGCTCTGACAACATGCTTTTTTACCGTGCTGATACTGATGTTCATCTCCTCAGCCACCTCTTTATATTTCTTTCCTTCGACATAGCAAGCCTCAAAGATACGACGCGTCGTCTCAGGCAAAGCACCTAATCGACGCGCCACAATGCGCTCACGCTCCTGCTGTTCCAGGGGATCAGCGGTCTCGGCCCATTCCTTATTGAGCAACAGCGCCGTGACCTCGTACTGCCGTGCCCGGTTTTGTCGCCGCAAATAGTCGATGCACTTATTGCGAAGATCGACAAAGAGCCAGCTCCTTGCTGCCTCAGTCTTCACGCCGTCGCGATGACGCCAGAGATCCTCAAAGACATCCATGACCAGGTCACGGCACGCCTCTTCCTCGTCCACAAAATGGCGGGCGAAGAAATACATCGGCTCGTAATAGAGCCTGAAGACCTTGTCGAAATCACCTTCCCGGTTCATCTTTTCTTGTGATGGTGCTACAAAACGACTACAAAGATAGTGATTTTTTCTGAACCGTCTACGAAGATCGTCGCTCCTTTACATCACACATCACAACTTGCCGATCTCAGCTACCGACATCCCCGTTACTTTTGCAATGGTCTCCCAAGGCAGTCCCAATACTTTCATCGTCTTTGCGTTCTTCCGCTTCTCATCAAGGATACCTTCTTCATGGCCCTGCTTAAGTCCTTGTTCAAGACCTTTCTTCATTCCTTTCAGTTCTGCCGTATCAAGCACATTCTTCATATCGCGGTAGACCTTCAGACTGTCCTCATAGTCCAAGCGCTCTTCAGGTGTGTATCGCGCTATCTCAGCCTGCTCAAAAAGACGGGTGAAGATTCGTTCCTGCAAAGCTGCCGGACGCTTCATCAGCCGTGAAAGATTATGAATCTCATCTAATTCTCGTAGGCTCCTGTCTGTCATATCTACATGGATTAAAACATTCTACTTGCAAAAATAGGAATTGTTGATGATATATGCAAATGATTGGGTCTGTAACTTTCGCCTTCACGCTAAAAAGGAATGAAAGAATTTCGGCGCTGTGGATATTTTCCGTAGGGCGTCTGTTCGGTATCTTCTCAGTATTGGTTACAGACGTTTGCAGGGTGCGGCCCTTGTGGCCGTCCGCAACCAACAGACATTAATAAACATCATTGCGGCGGACGGGCACAAGAACCGCACCCTGCAAACATCCGCCGATAAAATCATAATCACATACATAGGATACGGACGGCCACAAGGGCCGCGCCCTGCTGAGCCCACAGAGATGCACTTGAGCCAGAATTTCATGAGAAGAATGATTTTACCGTACCCTAAAACAGCGCAGAAACGTTTCTTAATTAAAAGAACGCAAAACGTAAGAGAGTAAAACATGAACCAGGCAAAACCTACGCTTATGAAAGAAAACATTTTGATTGCAGTGATGTGCCTGCTGTATCCCGTGATCCCCGTGCAGGGACAGCAACGCGACAGCACCATGCAGACAAGGCAGTTCAAGACACACTACAGCCGGGAGATCTACGGCATGGTTGTTGACGACACTGGCGAGCCACTCACCGGTGCCACCATCACCTCGGTAGGTGAGGACGGCAACCGGGCCACGACGATGGCGGTCACCGATGTCAACGGCCACTTCATGATGTCACTCGGCGAAGACACGCGTGCCCTGGAGGTATCGTTTATCGGTTTCAAACCCAGACGCATCGCCCTGACACGGGAGAGCAGCTACAAGATTGAGTTGCAACCCGACAGCAAATCAGTCGGCGAAGTGGTCGTCAACGGTGCCTTCACCCGCAAGGCCAATACCTTCACCGGTGCCGTCACGACGGTGAGCGGCGACGACCTGAGCCGCGTAGGCAACCAAAATGTTCTGCAAAGCTTGAAAAACATCGATCCCTCGTTTATGCAGATCGAGAACCTCGGAGCCGGCAGCAACCCCAACGCACTACCCGACTTTCAGATGCGCGGCACTTCGACGATCAGCAGCGTACAGGGCGAATACGCCTCCAATGCCAACCAGCCTCTGTTTATCCTCGACGGTTTTGAGACCGAGCTCACCAAGATTCTTGACCTGGACATGGATCAGGTGCAGAGTGTCACCACGCTGAAGGACGCAACCGCCAAGGCTATCTATGGCTCGAAAGCCGCCAATGGTGTCATCGTCATCGAGACGAAGAAGCCCGACATAGGCCGCCTGCGCGTGACCTACACCGGCAGCGTGAGCATGGAAGTGCCCGACCTGAGCAGTTACGATCTCACCGATGCCCGTGAGAAACTGGAGGTAGAACGGCGCGCCGGGCTCTTCTCTTCCGACAACCCGATGACGCAGATTGGTCTCGACGAAGTCTACACGCGCAAGCTCCGGGAGATTGAAGCTGGGGTGAACACAGACTGGCTCGCCCAACCCGTACACACCGGATGGGGACAAAAGCACAGTCTCTACCTCGAAGGCGGAGACAAAGCCTGGCAATATGGCGTCAACCTGATGTACAACAGTATCGGCGGTGCCATGAAGGGCAGCAACCGCAACACCTTCTCGGGCGGCGTCACGCTGGCCTATCGCCTGGGCCACCTGCAGTTCCGCAACAAACTCACCATCGACTACAACCGCAGCAACAACTCGCCCTACGGGTCGTTTGAACAATATGCCCTGATGAATCCCTACAGCCGCCTCTACGACACTCAAGGCAATCTCATCAAGAGCTACAGCTACACCGACAACAGCGGACAGAGTAGCCAATACTACAATCCCCTCTACAACACCACGCTCAACACCATTGACCGCACGGGTTACACCACCATCACCAACAACTTCTACCTCGAATGGATGATCACCGAGGGGCTGAAGATGACTGGGCGCTTCGGCATCGTGGCTAAGAACAACACTACCGACCAGTTCAAGCCCGCCAACCACACCGACTTCCTCAACATCACCGATGCCCTGCGCCGAGGTTCGTATTATCAGCTCAACGGCAAGAACACAGACATCAGCGCCGACCTGGGACTGCAATGGTCAAAAGAAATCGGCAAGCACCTCGTCTTCGTCAACGGCCAGCTCAACATGCAGGACAACAGCTACAACCAGACCGGCGTGAAGGCCGAGGGCTTCCCAAACGACTTCATGGACGACATCAAGTTTGCCGTGCAGTATGCCAAGGACAGCAAGCCCACCGGCACGGAAGGCGTGTCGCGCAACTGCGGCGGACTGCTCTCGCTCAACTACAGCTATGACGAGCGCTACCTCTTCGATGCCAACTATCGACTCATGGGTTCGTCTGAAGCTGGAAACGACAACCGGTGGGGATCGTTCTGGTCGGTAGGCGGCGGATGGAACATCCATAACGAGCAGTTCATCAAGCGCCTCGGATGGGTCGACCGGTTGAAGCTACGCGCCTCCTACGGCTTCACTGGCAACCAGGGCTTCAGCTCCTACGACGCCATGCCCACCTTTGTCTATTACAGTGACCGCACCTACAACGGTGCCATTGGCTCTTATGTCAAGGGACTGGCCAACGAGCGCCTTCACTGGCAGGAGAAATACGACACCAACATCGGTCTCGACCTCAGCCTCTTCCACAACCGCCTCTCCGGCCGATTCGACTACTACATATCGCAGACCAAAGGCATGGTGACCAACATCACTGTCCCCTACTCCACCGGATTCTCCACGTTTGTTGACAACTTGGGCGAGACAGAGAATCGGGGTGTGGAGCTCTATCTCAACTATAAGCTCTACGACCATGGCCGCGACTATGTCAATGTCTTCGCCAGCGCCGCACACAACAAGAACAAGCTCAAGAAGATCTCTGACTCGCTCAGCGCATGGAACGAAAGCCAGGACAAAAACAAGATGGACAACAAGGAAACCACACCCAGCGTGAAGTACTTCGAGGGTTGCTCCATGACGGCCATCTGGGCTGTGCCCTCCCTTGGCATCGACCCGCAGAATGGTAAGGAGATCTTCCGTAAGCGCGACGGTAGCGTGACCTATACCTACGACGTCAACGACCAGGTGGTTTGCGGCGACACACAACCCAAATGGAACGGCAACTTCGGCCTCAATGGCGAGATACACGGATGGGGATGGAACATCACGATGAACTATCGCTGGGGTGGGCAGATCTACAACCAGACGCTCGTCAACAAGGTGGAAAACGCCAGGCTGCAATACAATGTCGACCGCCGCGTGCTCAGCGACCGCTGGCAGAAACCCGGCAACGCTGCACTCTACAAAGCCATCTCGGACCAGAGCATCACCTACCCCACGTCGCGCTTTGTGAGCGACTATTCTCTCTTCACGCTGTCGTCGCTCACGCTGAGCTACGACTTCCGCAACTGCCGCTTTGTGCGCAACTCGTTTCTGGAGCGTCTCAAGATAAGCGCATACACCAACGATCTCTTCGTCATCTCGTCGGTGAAAACAGAGCGCGGTACCGACTATCCTTTCGCACGGACCTTCTCGCTCTCCGCACAAGTCACCTTCTAATCAATCCAACATTATCATTTATGATCATGAACACCAAACATATTTTTCTCACTCTTTGGGCAATCATCGGCACCGTGGCTCTCGCCTCTTGCAACGACTGGCTCGACGTGGAACCCAAGTCCCAGATCAAAGAAGAAAAGCAGTTCTCGCGAGAAGGAGGATACAAAGACCAGCTCACCGGCGTGTACACAGCCATGGCCACTCCGCAAATGTACGGACTGAACATGGGCATCGGATTCGTGGAGGTCCTCTCCCACTCCTACAATGTCAGTGCCAACGGAAAATGGCGCTACGCCAACGACTTCAACTACACACAGTCAACGAGCAAGAGCACCATCAATGAGATCTGGCGCAACACCTACAACTGTATCGCCAACCTCAATATCCTCATCCGCAACATCGACAAGGCCGACTCTACGAGTTTCACGGCCAACCACTATCATCTCTATCGCGGCGAGGCCTACGGACTCCGTGCCTTCCTCCACCTCGACCTGATGCGGCTCTTCGCCGCCGCTCCTGGCACAGACGCGCAAGCCATGGGCGTGCCCTACGTCACGGAATACGCTACCAGCGTCGTGCCGCAGAAGAGCGTCAAAGAGACCATGCAACTCATCATCAACGACCTGCTCACCGCCCATCAGGAACTCAGCCACGACTCGCTGCTGCTGTCCAAGCACCGGTATCAGTTCCGTGCAGACCGCGCATGCTACTTCAACTACTACGCCTGCGCGCTGACGCTGGCCCGTGCCTATCTCTGGGCTGGCGACAAGACCAACGCTCTGAAATACGCCAATGAGGTCATTCACTCTATCGACGACAAGACCAGCACGCCTTTCTCATGGATCGACTATACCAACATGCAGCAGACGGCACTCAACGAACTCGACATGGCCTTCACCTGCGAGCATCTCTTCCATCTGACCGTCAACAACTGGGAGGACATCGCCAACTATTATTTCGCCAAGAAGGGCGGCGACGACGTGCTCAACCCCTCCGACGCCACTCAGCAGGACATCTACGAGGTGAGCCGGGGACTCGGCAACGACTACCGCTATCTCAAAGGCTACACCATGGACGGCGACACAAAGTATCTCTGCAAATTCTGGCATGTCGAGGGCGGCAAGTACAACGATCTCTATCCCCTGCTGCGCATGAGCGAGGCATGGTATATCGCCGCCGAGTGTCTTGAAGACAGCGAGCCTGCAAAAGCCGTAGAACTGATCAACGAGGTGCGTGCCAACCGCAACCTCAAGCTTTTCCCGCTCGACAGCAGCCTCACGCCACAGCAGATCCAGCAGGAGATCTACAAAGAATACCGCAAAGAGTTTGTCGGCGAGGGCGGGCAACTCTTCTTCTACTACAAGCGGCGCAACGCGCAGCAGATCGCCGGCACGGCCGTCAAGCCGGGCAAGAGCGTCTACGTGCTGCCCATACCCGAGAACGACACGGAGTTCGGAGGTTATTCCAATTAAGCTAACCATCTAATCGACATAGCATCATGAAAGCAATTGCAAGATATCTGCTGGGAGCCGTGCTGGCCATGACCATGGTCGCCTGCTCCAACGACCAGGGTTTTTATTATCGCGACACGCCACGCGTGAGACTTGTCGGGCCGGAGGCGTGGACGGTAGGCAGCGACTCGCTGACCTTCTCCTTCGTCACCTACCCCGCCGACACCACCGAGAAGGTGATGATGGTCAACGCCGTCATCATGGGCACGCCACAGGACCACGACCGCACCGCCAACATCGTGGTAGACAACGACCTTACGACAGCATCACCACAACAGTACAGCCTGCCCGCCACAGTGACCATACCTGCGGGAAAGACCTCGGCTGCCTTCCCCGTGACGCTCCGTCGCGATGCCTCGCTGCAACAGCAACCCGTCAGGCTCTACATCAAGGTGGCACCCTCTGACGACTTCCAGCCCGGTGTCAACGAAGAGAACCATCTGCTGCTCGTCTGGAACGACATTCTCTCTAAGCCCACCAACTGGGACGAGCTCAAAGAGTTCTTCGGAGAGTACAGCAACACGAAGTACCGCTTCATGATCGCCAATGCCGGCGGCATCACCGAGTTCGACACCGACAAGCTCTCCTGGGGCGAGCTGATGAACCTGCGCATCAAGTTCCAAAATGCACTGCAAGACTACAACAACGCGCACCCGGGCAACCCTCTCAAAGACGAAAACGGCGTGCTCGTGGAGTTCTAACCTTATTAAGAAGCAACAAATATGAGAAAAACCATATTCTTCCTTTTCGCCTCACTGACCCTGCTCTGCTTGGGAGCCTGCTACAGCGACGACGGCAACTACAACTATTTGTCCGACGATCAAATCAGCAAGATTGTCTTCGACACCACAGGCATGACCGCCAACGAGCGCTTGGCCTTGGAATACAACATGAAACCCGGCGAGCGCATACAGTTCGCTCCCAAGATCAAATACGACCATCCCGAGCGGCTCCGCTACAGTTGGTTCTATCTCACATTGACCAACTATTCCTACCAGCCCGTGCAGGTCGGCAACAAGCAGGTATACCCGCCCGCCGACACCATCAGCCATGAGCTGGCTCTCGACTGGACGTGCAACTTGAAACCGGGACAATACAAATTCTACTGCCTCGCTGAGGATACCGTCAGCGGCGAGCGTGCTTACTACACCACTGTCAACAGATACACCGTCGTGGAATCTACCAGTTCACTCGGCGGACTCTATCTGCTCACCGAGCGCAACGGCGGCACCGACATCGAGGTCTACCAGTCGCCGCTGATGCTGATCTATGGCGACACCTGTATCTACCGCTACTACAGCAAGCTCCACGGCACCACCCTCAAAGGCACACCACGCTTTATCCGAGGCACCACCACGGGAAAGACTCCCAAGGACGGATACCTCGTAGCCACTTCGGAAAACCTCTACCGACTGAGCACAGAAGGTCTGATGACGGTCAACGACTGGAACTCGATGTTCTACGCCACACCCGAGAAGTTTGACCCGCAAAACAGTTTCTTCACCAACAACTGTGACTTCCTCGTCAACGACGGCAAGCTGCACGTGCTCTATGCCAACAAAGCCAACGACCGCAAGTACTCCGCGCCCATCGCCGGCGACTATGAAGCTGCCCCATTTTTGATGAAGAACACACTCACCACATGGCGTCCCGTCGAAAATGCCATCAATGCCTGGCAGGTGCTCTACGACAGCAAGCACCATCGCTTCTGCCCTTACTATGCCCAAGGCACGCAATTAAAAACCTTCAAGGCCACTGTCAGCGATGCCATCGTCGACGCCAACAACGTGCCCGGCACCGTGAAGGCCGTCTTCCAGGGCGGCAGCAACCAGACCTATGTCGTCACAGATGTCGACGGCAAACCGATGCTCTATCGCTACCAGTTCTACAACGTGGTGGACAAGGGCGACTTCAGTGCTGACGGCACACGCTCGGTACTCGACCTCTCGGGCTGCACCGACATCGACAAGGCAACGCGCTTCACAGCCAACACCGCCGGACAGGCATTCTACTACGCCACCGACAATGCCGTCTATTCCTTCTCTACGTCGAGTGGCGAAAAGACGTCCCACACGGTCTACACCTGCCAGCCGGGCGAGACGGTTACCGCCTTCTATATCTGGGGCAGCGACGGCGGCGGATGGCCTACCAGCAACTGTATCCTCTGGATCGGCGTGTGGGACAGCAACAAACACGAAGGCAAGCTCATACAATACGAGATGGATGTCAACTACGGAGTACCCACCTCGTCCTTCGGACCCATGTTCGGCTCGCCCGACAACCCGGTCATCACCACAGGATGGGGCAAGATCGTGGACATGACCAACATAGATGCTGAGTAACAACGATAACAACCAAATAAAAACAAAACAACAGCAAAATGAAAAAACAACTTTTGACGGCAGCCCTGGCCTTGTTCGCCATGGTCGTCAACGCACAGAACTACACCGTCAAGGCTACCCTCAACGGGTTGCCCGACGGCACGGAGATTGAACTTGTACCCATGAGCCACGACAACGAGAAGCCTATCGCCACAGCCATCGTAAAGGGCGGACAGATCGCCCTCACGGGCCAGCAAAGCGATCCGCGCCTCATCTGGATGAGAGTCAAGAACAGCTACGGTGTGGGGAAGTTCATGCTCGACAATTCCAACATCACTATCGCGGCTGATGTCAGGCAGGAGGGCACCAGCCAGGGACTCCCCGTCTATAACTTCACCAACATGAAAGTCTCCGGCTCACCACTGACCGACGAGTACTACAAGATGTACGACGTGCGCAACCAACTCGACGAGGTATACCAAAGCAACGCCAAGAAATACGCCGGCGTGCAACAGCAACTGAACAACGCCAAGACCGATGCCGAGCGCAAGGCTATCAAAGTCAGCAATGAGTACAAAGCCATGTTGCAGGCCGACAGCATCTTTTTCCACGACGTGGAGTTTCGTCTTGACAGCACCATCAACGCCCATAAAGACAGCTTCTGGGGGCCACTGCTGATGATGGACTTCATGAACTACTTCCGTCCGGAGGACAAGGCGGTCTTAGACGCTATGTCGCCGGCCGCCAAAAACAGCTGGTACGGCAAGAAGGTCTACGCCGAGCTGAACCCCAGTGATGGCGCAGGTTCACCGATCACGCCGTTCACTGTGAAAGACGAGGCAGGCAAGCCACACACACTGGCAAGCCTTGTGGCCGGAAAGAAGGTGGCCCTCATCGACTTCTGGGCGAGCTGGTGCCATCCCTGCCGCATGGAGATTCCCAACGTCAAGGCACAGTATGCCAAATACAAGGACAAAGGCTTCCAAGTCATCAGCATCTCCACAGACCGCGACCGCAAGGCGTGGAAGAAAGCCTGCGCCGACGAGAAGTTGCAGTGGCCGAGCTTCCTCGATGCCGACGGCTCGCTCGCTGACCTCTATCACATCCGTGCCATCCCGGCCATGTACCTCTTCAACGTTGCCACCGGCAAGATCATTGCCACGGACATGGATGCCCGCGGACAAAAACTCGCTGACAAGCTCGCTGAGCTGCTGAAATAACGACACAGTGGATATTTTCCGTAGGGCGTCTGTTCGGTATCTTCTCAGTATTGGTTACAGACGTTTGCAGGGTGCGGCCCTTGTGGCCGTCCGCAACCAACAGACCTTAACAAACATCCGCCGATAAAATCATAATCACATACATAGGATGCGGACGGCCACAAGGGCCGCACCCTGCAACAAATCAGCAATGACGGAAATCCATACCTCATCCCGAAAATCAGTGCCAAGCCTGTCCAGGCCGAAATTCGCTATCGCCTCTCACCGCCCTCAAACCGCAAATGGCAGATTCTACTTCATCGAATCTTGGCGCTGACAAAGGAAAACCTTAAAAACAAGCTATCGCGATGTAAATTCCAATTCCCAATTACCATCTCTTTATGCCAAGCACCGCGCCAGCCTGTTTTCAAGGTTTTCCTTGCTGTGATGCAAGCCTGAGGAACGAAGGCTGTTTCTTCTCCGGTGCCGGTTTGCCGAAGCTTGCTTCGGAGCAAACCGGCACCGGAGAAGAAACAAAGGGCGCAGCTCTTACATCACAGCAAGTGTTTTGCTTGTTTTTGTAAAAGGATCATATTCATGAACTCTCTTATCCAAACACAGGGTTGGCCCTGTGCGCCTATCCGTGACACGGGAAATATCCATTGCGCCGAAATAACAAGCTCTACGAACCATCAAACAAAGATAATGGCGCACCGGATAAGCCGGTGCGCCAGTTTCATCTTGGCATCTTGTTAGGGTCAGAAAACCTTTCTGTTGCAACTACGTAGGCTTTTGA
>Ga0256404_1004441_pt1 | contig 26577 bp, 22 predicted proteins | sample RumenRJG_01DNA_FD_185990 | JGI IMG/M metagenome (GOLD analysis project Ga0256404, IMG submission 185990) | Bovine rumen microbial communities from Lethbridge, Alberta, Canada - RJG_01 | ecosystem: Host-associated > Mammals > Digestive system > Stomach > Rumen | place: Canada: Alberta | collected...
ATTGGAAGAACGGAACAGACACTGTAATTGTCAACGGGACAGGTCCTTTGACACCATAAGGAGGTACAAAATGAAATTCTGTATTGATGACGCAAATGTTGAGAAGATCCGCCGCATTTATGAGTATTATCCGGTTGATGGCGTTTCCACCAACCCTTCGATCCTGGCCAAGGCAGGAAGAGATCCCTTTGAAGTATTGAAGGAAATTCGCGAAATCATCGGTGAGGACGGCGAGCTGTTCGTGCAGGCCACGGCAACGACCGCAGAGGGCATGGTCGAAGAAGCGCACAAGATTGTTGAAGTGCTCGGAAAGACCACTCTGGTGAAGATTCCCTGCGTCCCCGAAGGCTTCAAGGCTATGAAGCAGCTGAAGAAAGAGGGCATCCGTTTCATCGGCACAGCGATCTACACAGCGATGCAGGGCTTCCTTGCAGCGAAGTGCGGTGCTGAATATGTGGCTCCTTATGTAAACCGTATTGACAACATGGGCTTTGACGGCGTACAGGTCGCCAAGGACATCCACGACGCAATCACGGCGAACGGCCTTGACAGCGGCCTTCTTGCGGCAAGCTTCAAGAACAGCCAGCAGGTCCTGGAGTTGACAAAATATGGCGTGAAGGCAGTGACTGTTGCGCCGGATGTCATTGACGGCCTCGTAAAGAACGCTGCGATTGACGCTGCGATCGCTCAGTTCACCAAGGATTTCCAGGGACTGGTCGGAGAAGGAAAGAGCATGGCGGACTGCTGAATGACGGAGGGCACTCATGAGTATTCTATCTATCGACATCGGAGGCACATCTATCAAATATGCCCTGATGGGAAAAGACGCAGTGATTCTCTCCAGAGGAAAGATCCCCACTCCGCAGGAGGGGAGAAGGGAGCTGGTTGAGGCAATCGGAAGATTGTATGATGAGATGCCCGATGTGGAAGGAATTGCGATCAGTATGCCCGGCATCATAGATTCAGAAAATGGGTACTGTGTGATGGGCGGAGCACTTGGTTACAACGATGACTTCTATTTCCGACATGTGCTCTACGAGAGATGTCCCGTGAAAATTGTTATTGAGAACGATGCGAAGTGTGCAGCGATGGCAGAAGCCGGCATGGGAGCTCTGAAGGATGTGAGCGACGGCCTGGTGCTGATCTTCGGAACGATGATCGGCGGCGGTATTATTCATGATCACAAACTCCTTAGAGGCAGACATTTTTCTGCGGGAGAAGTGTCTTATATCATACCTCATGCGGAAAAGAAGGCGTCCCGCGAAAATGTCTGGGGTAATCGCAATGGAACGCCTCGTCTCTGCAGGCTCTATGCGGAGAAGAAGGGCCTTGATCCATCAGAGGTGGACGGATTGATGGTCTTTAATGCTGTGAATGCCGGTGAAAAAGAGGCGATCGAGAGCCTGACTAAATTTACCAGAGGAATCGCGGTACAGATCTTTAATCTCCAGACTGTGTTGGATCCGGAGAGGATCGCAATCGGCGGCGGGATCAGCGCACAGCCGGTTCTGATCGAGTATATCAGGAAGCATTTGGATCGGCTCTACTCGGACTGTCCGTATATGATTCCGAGGGCAGAGATCGTCACCTGCAAGTTCCAAAATGATGCGAATCTGTACGGCGCTCTGCAGTGTTATCTTGAGTATGCGTGAAGAACTGCAAATAAAATGAATAAAGGGCAGGATGGAATGGTTAGTTCCAATCCTGCTCTTTTTTTACCTGACTCTGTCCAGAAACTATCGTCATATATGAAGTCGTTATCGATATGACGGGTATAAATGTCAAAAAATACCGAAATTGAATCAGAAATTCACCTGTTTTATGACTTCCGATGAGTATAAGATATGCAACCGTTGAGGCTGAGCCAAACAATTCGAAGGCGGCAGCCGGCAGCGGGCCCGGTAAAGGGCTGAACTTATTTTTTAAGCTTTGGGTAACTTATTCAGCACCCCAAGTCCCAAATGCTCCGCATTCGGGACTGTGGGCGTCCAGAGGCGCTCCGCGCCTTGTCCGCCCCGGAAAAAAGATCAAAAAAGTTCCGGTGAGCGAGCTCCCCGTATCTTATTTTAATCTTTTTCCCGGGGTGCTGAATAATTACAAATTTGGAGGTAATAATCAATGAAATTCAGAAATATAATTCTCGGAGCCATGCTCACCGTCGCACTTGCCTGCGGCGCGGTCGCGGTCTATCCCACCGTTTCTTCCGGCATCGCATTCTCAAATGAGATCGCGCAGAGGATGAACGAGCAGGTCTATGTCAAGACGCAGAAGGTAGAGTACACTTCTGACCGGGGACAGAAATTTAATGTAGCTGTCTCTTCCAACAGTGATGATTCTTACATGCTGATGTATTTTGACTTTTTCGGTGACAGCCAGCGCGCGGTGGTGCAGCGCGGCGAGGACGGCGAGTATGTAGTTAAGGAAGGTGCTTTCTTTGGCACAGATGCGGCTAAGGTCGCCAAGATCGCATCTGAGAACGGACAGTGGAGAGAGATCTGAAATAAGCAGGAAACTGAAGTAGGAAACAATAGAAAAGGGATCTCGTGACGGTGTGGTCACGGGATCCTTTTTTTCTGTTCAAGGCTCGCGGAGCGAGCCGCCATATGTGCGCGGGAGACTTCCCGCCGGAGCTAATCGGCCGGCTTCTCCTCCGGCAGATCTCTCGAAGCGCTCCTGTAGTTCATGAACGCGTACAGAAGGCACATGATCATGTCGTCCACCGGTCCGGGGATGGCGTCTACGGGGGAAATAACATAAGCGAGAAGCGCGATGAGCGCAATAATCTTCATTTTTTTATCCATTTTGATTCTCCTTTCAGGTGAGCGGGTAATGCAGGTTTCTTTGCTGCATTTCAACTTAATATACGTTTCTGATAGGAGAGGGCAATGAAGAGGGGGGCTTTCAAATGTGATTTTTGTGTGTCTTTGCGGCTTCCACCACATGACTGATCAGGACGCACGTGGTCACGCTTCCGACGCCGCCCGGGACGGGCGTGATCGCCGTCACATGGGGCTCCACATCTTCAAAGTCTACGTCGCCGGAGATGCCGCCCTTGGCTTCATCCCAGTTGATGCCCACATCGATGACGACCTGGCCGGGATTGGTGTAATCTCTGGTGACGCTGTGCAGCTGTCCGGAGGCCGCGATCAGGATGTCCGCCTCTCTCGTGATGGAAGGGACATCGACTGTGCGGGTGTGGCAGTTGACGACTGTGGCGTTTTCGTGCATCAGCATCATGGCGACGGGGCGGCCGATGACCAGGGAGCGGCCGATGACGGCGGCCTTTTTGCCGCTGATCGGGATGTCGTAGTGGTGCAGGATCTCCATGGCCGCCTGGGCGGTGCAGGGCGGAAAGCCCGTCCTGGTATTCGTGAAGACACCGGCCAGGGAGAGATCCGTGCAGCCGTCGATGTCCTTGGCGGGACTCAGCATCTGTCTCGCCCTTTCGTTGTCCAGATGCCTGGGAAGAGGGCGGAACAGAAGGATCCCGTGGATGGAATCGTCTGTGTTCACAGCCATCAGTTCGGCGTCAAAATCTTCCTGGGAGACATCCGCGGGAAGGACCACTTTCCTGACTTCTACGCCGACGGCCGCCGCGCGCTTTGCGGCGCCTCTCTCATAGGAGAGGTCATCGGGACGCTCGCCGACGCGGAAAATGCACAAGGTCGGCGTGATGCCGGCTGCTTTCAGTTCTTCCACATCCTTTTTCATACGGGCTGTCATAGCGTCGGCTACTTCTTTGCCTTTTAATATTCTGGCCATAGTTTTCCCTTTCTTACTGATCAAAACCGGCTTAGCCGCGGAGCTTATTCACAACTGAATCATAGACAGAGTCTCCGAGCGCGGTATATTTTGCCAAAAGAGCGTCCGCCTCATCCTCGAGCGCCTGTGCGCAGGCTCTGTCCTTCATGGACTTTGTGTTGATGTAGACATTGAGAGAAGCGGCCTGCATGGCGGCCTTGCAGAGGATGGCGCCGCAGCCTGCGTCGGAGACGGCGAGCCGGGAGCCCTTGGCGGCAAACTCCTCGATGATGTCGATGGCCTCGCCGCAGGCGCGCATGATGTCCATGGGCACGGAGCAGGCAACCTTAAGGGCGTTTTCCATGACTTGGGCTCTGTTGGGGTCGTCCTTGGGGATTCCGTAGGCTTTGGCGAGGGGGGCGAAGGCCTCCGCGTCCGCGTCCACCAGTTCCAGGAAACGGAGCCGAAGGGCCTGGGCGCGCTCCATAAGGCTGCGGACGTCCTCTTCGACGTCGGCGTATCTCTTCTTGCCGACGGTGAGCTCGCCCACCATGTCGCCGAGGGAGATGCCGATGGCAGCGGCAAGAGCGCTGGCGCCGCCGCCGCCCGGGACGGGCGCGGGAGAGGCGAGCTGCTCGGTAAAAGCGGTAACTGTCTGGTCAATTAATTTCATATTCGGAATTCTCCTTGTATGGAATGGATTCTTGTGATGCAACTTTCGTTTTTGCCATTATATCATCGGGTTTTTTCTTGTACAATATTTCGGAGAGGAACAGAACGTACGCGGCGCAGCGGCTCGCGCTGCGAGCCTTGAATGCTGCCGAATTTCAGTAATTTTTGTGGAACAATACTTATGAAAGAGAACTTATGAAAGAGAATAATTGGAGCGAACAGTATAAAGAGACTTTGGAGTTCAAAAAAGAGCAGCGCGCAGCGGCAGTATCCGCGCGCCGCGCTCTGACGCAGGAAGAGCGGGATCAGAAGAGCAGTGCGATCTGCGATCTTTTGATAAAGCTTATGAGAGAGCCCCGCTACTGCGCGGTGAAAACGATCTTCTCCTACAGGGGAACCTGGGAGGAGGTGAATGTGGACGCCTTCAACAAGTGGGCCGAATCGCGGGGGTATCGGGTCGCCTATCCGATTTCCCTGCCGCACGGAGTCATGAAGGCGGCGGTGCCGGGATCTGAGGGCGCCTGGCACCGGGCGGCTTTCGGAATTCTCGAGCCGGTCATGGAGGAGTCGGAGATCCTTGCGCCGGAGGATATTGATCTGATCATCGTTCCCTGCGTCGCTTTCGATGCGCACGGGAACCGATGCGGCCACGGGGCCGGCTATTATGACCGGTTTATGGCGTGTATGGAGCCGGAAGCGCTTGTAATGGTGGCCTTTGAGGCGCAGAGGATCGAGAAGCTGGCGACGGAAAAGACGGATATTCCGATTCGTACGATCGTGACGGAGGCGGACGTTCTAAGAGTCTGAAGTGTGTCATGGGGACGTATCAGCTGACACAAAATGTGTCAGCTGATACGTCCCCATGACACAATCCCCCATTTATGGTAGAATAAGCTTTAGGGTTTTTGGCAATTCACAATAAGAATTCATTATAAGAATTCACCACAAGAAAGGATCTTACCGGGATGAGCAATGCAAATGAGTACATAGATGACTTTAAAGCTAATTATGACAAATTCGTGATAGCCTGCGACGCGCTTGAAGAAGAGGGAAAGTGGCCTCTGGACGAACTGGGCGAGATGGACGTCTTTTTTAAGAACGACATCGCCTGCGTCATCATCAAGCTGATCACTGCTGACGGAAAGATTGACGTAAATGAGCTGAATTTCCTGAATGATGCTCTCGGATTCGACTACAAAATCGAGGAACTGAGAGAACTTTACAAAAATGACGGCGACAGGATCGACAGTTATTTTGAGACGGAACTTGGCAAGAGCATTGCCATGCTCAGAGAGAAAAATGAAAAACTTGCAGGTATGTACAAGACTTTGTTCATGTTGATCGGAAAGATCATCTTACAGAGCGACGGAGTCGTGACCGACGGAGAAAAGGCTGCAGCAGAGGCGATGATCAAAGCTCTTGAGTAAAAAGCGCACAGTATCAGCGAGTGAGAGGAGGACATTCGATGTCTTTTGCTGTTTTTGCGGACGGAAGCGCAAATCTTCCGCAGTCATTATTAGAAGGAATCTCCCTGCTTCCGTGCGAGTACACCGTGGACGGCAAGCCGGAAGTTTACATGGGTGATGTCGACCATTTTGACGGCCACGCCTATTACGAGGCGTTACGAAACGGGGTCAAAATAGGGACCAGCCTGCTGAATACGGCTCTGTTTATCACGCATTTCACGCCGGTACTCGAGAGCGGGCAGGACATAATCTATGTGTCCATGAGCTCGGGGATCAGCGGCACCTATAACGCGGCGGTGGCCGCAGCGACAGAACTGATGGAGCAGTTCCCAGACAGATTTGTACATATTGTGGATTCGAAGGGATGCGGTTTCGGAAACGCTCTTTTGGCGCTCAAGGCGGCGGAGCTGAGCCGGCAGGGAGTGGATGTAAAAGAAGCGGCTGCGACAGTGGACGACTGGGTGCAGCACGCGTGCCAGTACTTTACCGTGGACGACCTGAACTTCCTCAAGCGGACCGGGCGCGTCAGCGGCTTCACGGCCGCGATCGGGTCGATCCTGGGCATCAAGCCCATTCTCTATGGGGACAGTACAGGACACATTGTCGCCTGCATGAAGGTGCGCGGCCGCAAAAAGTCGATTGAGGCGATCGTGGAGAAGTACAAAGAGAAGCACATGGATATTCCGGACCAGAAGATATTCATTTCTCACGGAGACTGCCTGGATGACGCCAATGAGGTGGCCAGGCTGGTTAAGCAGGTCACGCCCGGGGTCGAGATCACGATCTGCCAGCATGAGCCTTTCTCGGGGGCCCATGTTGGGCCGGGCATGCTGGCGCTGTTCTTCTGGGGGAAAGAGAGATGATAGGACAAGTGTGACGCGGAGACGAATCTGCAAGAGTGACAAGGGGACGTATCAGCTGACACATTTTGAAAAAAATGTGTCAGCTGATACGTCCCCTTGTCACATCTAAGCAGATTCGTCTCCGCGTCACACTCGTCACATTTCTTTGAGTGTCACCATCTGATAGGCGTGGTAAGCCAGCTGCACGGGCAGAGGCAGGACTGTGTCAGCGATCGTCTCGCCCAGGATGCGCAGCCGGAGCTTGCGCTTGAGTTCCGGGTCAAGCTTTCTCTTTTTCATCTCCTCAGCGCTGATCCTGGCATTTTCTTCATCTTTTTTCTCCGCCATCATCTGCACGTTGTCAAAATTGAAATTGTTCAGGCGCCGGAGAATCTCGAGGCGGTCGCCGTCGTAAGCGATGGCGCAGCCCGCCGTGGCTTTATAGATCGTCACGCCCGTCACGCCGGGAGCGCGGCCGAAGGCATACTTGAGGATCTTGGCCTGCTCCTCGGTGAGCTTCCGGGCGCCGATCCTGATGCGGATTCTGTGTTTTGTCTCTGCTTCGATACGATAATCCATGGAAATCTCCTCGGTCGGGAATATTTTGCCGTCCTTACTCGTGTATTGATGACGGAAAGCACAGGCATCTGATGGAAAGCATACTCCAATTATAGCAAAACAGAGACAAAAACGACACAAAAAGCCCCGAGACCGCTCAGAAAGTCTCGGGGTTTTTCAGTAACTGCCAACGAGGATTAGCTGTCAGTGATGATCAGATCCTCTGTGTATACTGCTTGGCGATATATCCGTAGCAGGTGCCTCCCTTGGGATCGTAGATCAGGAGCCTGTACCAGTTGCCGTCGGCGGTGATGCCATCGACTTTGAGCTTGTGGCCTTTCTCGTAGACCTTGGCGATCTTGCCGCCGGGAGTATATCTGCAGTTGAGGGAAGAAGAAGTGACTCTCACCCAGATCGGAGTGATCGCCTTGACTTTGACCGCTGCCTGGGCAGTGCCACCGCTCACTTCATCGAGCTCTTCTTCGTTCATCTTTTTCGTTGTGAATTCGTCCATTTTATTGACCTCTCTAAATATTTGATAGATTTTTGTTTTTGTCATTCTGTTTATATATACGGAACAGGGGAGTGTATCCACGCGCGAATTCGTTTTCTGCCGTTAACGAAAATGTACACACACATGAATAATCTTCACTTAAATAAACTGACAGATTATTGAATTTACATAAATTGCCTGATATATTTGGTTACTAAATACAAAAACAGAATTAAAAAAGCAGGAATAAGAAAGGCAGAAAGGAGGGGCGATGTGAAAAAGAGGGGAAGCTTTACACAGGAAGATAAAAGCTTGTGTCTCAAGAGATTCAGGAAACTACTGGAAGAATGCCGCGTCAAGGGAAAGGATATTCACCTGATCGAGAGGGCCTACGACTACGCTTATGACAAGCACGACGGAGTCTGGCGCAAGGACGGGACCCCTTATATCACGCACTGCATCGAAGTGGCGATCCTTCTGGCCGAGATGGACCGGAGCGACGCGGCCATAGCGGCGGGACTGCTCCATGACACGATCGAAGACACGGATGTGAGGATCGGAGATATTGTCCGGAGCTTTGGGGAGGAAGTCGCGGAAATCGTCGAGGCAGTGACCAACATAGAACCCTATCTGCCGGACGACTGTGAACTGCAGAAGGACGAGATCGACTCGCTCTCGGACGAGAGGCTGATCAAGATGATCGTGCAGAGATGCCCAGAGGCTCTTTTTGTCAAAGTAGCGGACCGCCTGCACAACCTTTCCACCATGAAGTGCATCGATAATAAGCGCCGGGTCGAGAAGGTCAACGACACCAGGGATGTTCTGATTCCCCTGGTCAGGGAAGTGGCGCACGCGTACAGCCTGGCGGACCGGCTGGAGGACGCCTGTCTGTCAGCGGAACAGCCCGATGACTACGACAGGATCAGAAAGAAATACAAGGCGTATCTCAAAGAGAACGGAAAGAACATAGAGAAAGTCGGCGCCTATATGGCCCATACGCTCAGCGGCGGCGTCGGGAGCCGGGCTTTCGTGGCCGACTGCTGCTTCCGGGAGCGGTCGATCTACTCGATCCACAATGACCTGATCGCGCTCAGTGACCGCAAGGAAGACCTCATTGAAAACTTTACGCTCATAAATGTTCCTCTCATGGATATTTTCTTCGTAGTAAAGGATGACTGCAAGGTGGAGCCCGAGCAGGTCTTTCTCGACCTGTACGAGGATATCCGGAGCGGCACTTATGAACCGGACAACAAGTCCGAGGGACCGATGGAGTTTGAACTTACGATCGTGGCCTTTGGCAGAAGCGTCAACAGCAGTCTTCAATACATGATCGCCGCGGACTGTTTTGACGTGCATTACAGAGTATTCTGCGAGAGAGAGCGGGATTACAAAGAGTACCTTCATGGACTCGGCACCCAGAAGATCCTTGAGAGAGGGCGCACGATGCAGGGCAGCATGGGGGTCCCCATGATTACCGTGTATACCAGAAAAAATGAGAAGGTGCAGATCGACCAGGGCGCCACGGTTCTGGATTTTGCCTTCCACATTCACCCGAAGCTGGCTTTTGGCGCCAAATACGCCTATCTCAACAGGCAGAGGGACAAGATTCCGCTCTACGTGCGGCTCAACCACGGGGACACGGTGGAGATCGTCTCCTCCACGGCCAAGGACCGGGGCGAGGACGAGCCCTACGTGGAACACGCGGAGCTCCGGTGGGAGGAATGGGTCATCACCAAAAAAGCGCGCAAGGCACTGACCCGCTATCTGGAGGAGAGAGTGGGGCGGGAAGTACCGCTGATCATGGTGATGGACGCGCAGAGTGGGCAGAATTACAGCCTCGTCTACAATGCGACGCCCTTTGACCTGGCGGTGGCGGTCGACCCGGTGAGGGCGCTCTGCTTTAAGGAGGCGTACCTGAACAAGAGCAAAGTGCCCTGCAGCTTCGACCGAGCGCTGCAGTATCAGGACAAAGTCAGGATCGTCTATGGCGAGGAGCCCGGGCCTGATTTCCAGTGGCTCAGATCTGTCCGGACGGATGAGGCGAGAAATGTGCTCATTGACTATTTTGCCCCGAAGATTGCGGTGGCAGGGGCGAATTGATTATTCTGCGGACAGGACCGCGGCGGCGGGCGGAAATTGACTGTTGTCCGTCGGGGCCGCAGCGGCGGGTGCGAATTGACAGACGGAAATAAAAAGGGGTGTGCGAAAACATTTGCTTTCGCACACCCTTTGATATTTCAGTATTTAGTTTTAGGCTGCTGCCGGATCAGCACTTCTCGGTATATCTCTTTGCGATGTAAGCGTAGCAGGTGCCGCCCTTGGGATCGTAGATCAGAAGTCTGTACCACTCACCGTCTGTGGTGATGCCGTCGACTTTGAGCTTGTGGCCCTTCTCGTAAATCTTGGCGATCTCGCCGTTGGGAGTATATCTGCAGTTAAGGCTGGAAGCTGTGACTCTTACCCAGATAGGGGTGATCGGTTTAACGCTTACGCGTGCAGCGCCTACGCCGCCGGTTACTTCCTGAAGTTCCTGCTCATTGATCTTGTTTTCCATCATGTCGCTCATTTTGATTACCTCTCCTTTTTATTATTTCGTTTGCTTGCTCGCTTGAGCTTGTTGTTTTTTGTTATCTGTATATACATACGCACGGGCGGAGAGTATCCACGGAGAAATTTTTGGAGGGGGTACCCTAAAGGTGTCGAGTAAAGGTGTCGGGATACCCTGGAGGTATCGGGATACCCTGAAGGTGTCGGATACCCTGAAGGTGTCGGATACCCTAAAGGTGTCCGATACCCTAAAGGTGTCTGCGGAAGGGGTGTACTTAAATAAGAACAGATAAAGCAGCGAATAGCCTTTGACTTTGGGCGTTTCCTGATGTAATAATGGTATCGGTAATAAGGGAGTAGCTTACATGAGGCGCTGTTTTGGCGCGGCATGGTACCGGATTCCGTCAGTACGGGAAGATGTTTCCCCGGGATCTGAGCTGATATTCTGATCGAGAAGCGAGACTTTTACTACAGAATGAATCTGTGGTAGAAGTCTTTTTTATTTGCTAACAGCGCTCGTTCAGCAAACAATGGAGGACAAAAAAATGCTGTTCGTTAATTTTGGGATTCTGTTAATCGGTTTTGTCGCGCTGATCAAGGGAGCGGACTTCTTTGTAGACGGAAGTGCGGCGCTGGCAAAGAGCTTTGGGATTCCGAGTGTGATCATAGGACTTACAGTCTTGGCGCTGGGAACCAGTGCACCAGAGCTGGCGGTCAGCACATCGGCCGCGCTGCAGGGATCGAATGAGATCGCGCTGAGCAACGTGGTGGGGTCCAATATTTTTAATACACTCGTGGTGCTCGGCGTTTGCGCGATCATTCACCCCGTCCCGGTTGAGAAAGTGATCCTGAAGAGAGATTTTCCTTTCACGATTTTCGGATCGGTCTTCCTGCTTCTGGCATCCGGCTTTCTGGCGGTGTTGGGAACCAGCCATGCGACCTTAGCAAATGAACTTTCAGCGACGTTCGGCGGTGCTCTTCATACAGGAGCCATGGATATGAATGTAGGCGTTGTGAGCAGGATTGCAGGAATAGCGCTCATCGCAATGTTTGTGGCGTACATCGTTCGCCTGATTCGTGTGTCGAAAGACAGCACGGAAGAAGAGGTTTCCGAGGGAAATGGAATGTCTGTCGGCAAGAGTCTGGTGATGATCGTTTTTGGACTTGCGATGATCGTGGCGGGCGGCCAGGCAGTTGTAAACAGCGCAAAGTTTATCGCGGCAGCGGCAGGCATGTCTGAGACACTGATCGGCCTCACGGTTATTGCGCTGGGAACTTCTCTTCCCGAGCTTGTGACTTCGATCGTTGCGGCCCGCAAAGGCGAGACCGGCCTGGCAGTCGGCAATGTTGTCGGTTCCAACATCTTTAATATGATGTTCATTCTCGGCGTGTCCGCGATGATCCATCCGGTGGCAGTCAACTTGGCTTCCATGTTTGACCTGATCATCCTGATCGGAATCAGCCTGATGGCCTTCCTGTTCTGTGCCAACGACGGAAAGATCGAGAGAAATGAAGGCCTGGTGATGGTTGCGGTTTATGCGGCGGATATGGCGTTCGCTATTTTGAGATAAGATGGGACACCCTGAAGGTGTCCGATACCCTGAAGGTATGTAGTAAAAATCCAGGTTAATTAAGAAAGAAGCTGTGAAGAAATGGATCCGGGGCGGATCCGGGACTTCACAGCTTTTTTGGCGTGTGGGGATGGGATACCCTAAAGGTGTCCGATACCCATCATGGCCGTTCCTTTCCTTGTATCTTTTGCACTTGCCTATGTACTCTTCAAGGATGAGACACAGACCGAAGCAGTTCAGAATCAGGATGCGGAGGCAGAAACCGCAGTGCCCGAAATCAAGGGAAGATTTGAGATCGAAGCTCCTGTTCCCGGAAAAGTTGTCGCCCTCAGTGAAGTGCCGGATGCAACCTTCGCAGAAGGACTTCTCGGAAACGGAATTGCGGTGGAGCCTTCTGAAGGCAAGGTCTACGCGCCCTTTGACGGAACGGCAGAGACAGTATTTGAGACGCTTCACGCCCTGGGTCTTAAAGCAGATAACGGTGTGACGGTCCTGATCCATGTGGGACTTGAGACGGTCGGTCTTGGCGGAGCACCCTTTAAGGCACACATTAAGCAGGGAAAGTACTTCAAAAAGGGACAGCTTCTTCTTGAATTTGATATGGATCAGATCAAGGCAGCCGGTCTTCCGACGATCACGCCGGTCATTGTGACCAATGAAGACGAAGTCGGAGATGTGGCGATCGAAGATGGCAAAAAAGTGATCGGCGCATGATCTTTGGGAGGAGAGCGAATATGAAAAAATTTCCGAAAGATTTTATGTGGGGCGGCGCAACAGCCGCCAACCAGGTCGAGGGGGCCTGGAATGCAGACGGCAAAGGAGTGGCAGTGCCGGATGTGGTGACCGCGGGAAGCCATACCGTTGCGAGGAGGGTGGACCCGTCTTTGGACCCGGGGACCCTCTATCCCTCCCACGAGGCCATCGATTTTTATCACCGTTACAGGGAAGATATTGAACTTTTTGCGGAGATGGGGTTCAAGGTTTTCCGCATGTCGATCAACTGGACCAGAATCTTTCCCACGGGAGAAGAGGAAGAACCGAATGAAGCGGGCCTTAAGTTTTACGACGACGTCTTTGACTGCCTGCTCGAACATGGCATAGAGCCGCTGGTCACTATTTCGCACTATGAGCTGCCGTATGCTCTGGTAGAGAAATACAACGGCTGGATCGATAGAAAACTGATCGACCTTTACATGAAATTCTGCAAGGTGATCTTTGCGCGCTATCAGAACAAGGTAAAATATTGGCTGACCTTCAATGAGATCAATTGCGGGACGCTGTTTACCGGGACCGTGATAGAGACCTGTACCTTTAAGGGGTATACAGGCCCCAGCCAGCAGGCGCCCAGTCCGATGCAGACGCGGTATCAGGCACTGCATCATCAGTTTATCGCTTCTGCGATGGCGGTGAGCTATGCGCATGAGCACTATCCGCAGTTCAAAATGGGCTGCATGGTGGCACAGCTTCCGGATTATCCCGCCACATGCAATCCGGACGATATTTTGGCAACGCAAAAGCATATGCGGGAGGTCAACTGGTTCTGTTCCGACATACAGGTCCGCGGAAAGTATCCATCCTACAGCAGGCGGTTCTTTAAAGAGAACGGGATCGTGATTCGTATGGAAGCGGGCGATGAGGAGATCCTGTCCAATGGAACGGTAGACTTCTACACATTCAGTTACTATATGTCGTTCTGCGTCTCTGTCGATCCGAATGCGGACAGAACAACCGGAAATCTTCTGGGCGGCGTGAAGAATCCGTATCTTGAGACCTCCGAGTGGGGATGGCAGATCGACCCTAAGGGGCTTCGGTGGATCCTCAACGAGATCTGGGACCGATACCAGATTCCGCTGATGGTGGTGGAAAACGGCCTCGGGGCGAGAGATGTCAAGGATGAGGACGGAAAGATTCACGACACATACCGCATTGAATATATGAAACAGCATATCGATGCGATGGCGGAAGCGATTGAGGATGGCGTGGAGCTCATGGGATACACGCCCTGGGCATGCATTGATTCCGTTTCGCTGTCTACGGGTGAGATGGCTAAGAGATACGGCATGATTTATGTCAACAAGTTCGATGATGGCAGCGGGGATCTCTCCAGAGAGAGAAAGGATTCATTTTATTGGTATAAAAAGGTAATTGAAGAGAATTGAATGGATACCCTAGAGGTCCCTTGGAGGGACCTCTTTTTTTGGGGGTACCCTGGAGGTATGGGATACCCTGAAGGTGTGCGATACCCTAAAGGTGTGCGATACCTCTAGGGTAGTCCGATACCTCTAGGGTATCCGATACACAGATTCTTCACAGAAATCCCCTCTTTTCTTAACAGATATTCCTGAAACTATAGCTATACATTAAGCTTCGTCTAAGGTTCATGCCCAATAATGGTCTCATAAACAAGATACAAATCACCCCGATCTTTAAGTAGATCCGGGAAGGAGATCCGGGCTTATGAACCCGGAATGGAAAGGAGTATAAATGAAAAGAAGAGATTTTATCAAAATAGCGGCAGCCACAGGTGCAGCGTTCACAATTTCCGCAGTTGCTGGATTTGGAGCTATGTCAGGATTGTTCGGGACATCCGATACTGCCTATGCATCAGAGAATACGGCGGTTGTGTCCGAATACACGTCAGAGGATTCGGAAGCAGTCGTGACGTCCGCAGATAATGCAGAAGATGCCGTGGCGACCGCAGGCCTCAACATGGTCAGCGGCGGAGCGCTGGAAACAAGCGATATGTTTACAAGCAGGGATCTGGAGCAGGAGGCGGACCTCAGTGAGGCACAGAACTACACGATCTCGGACGGCCAGACAATTGAGATCACGTCCGAAGGCGTCTATGTGATCACCGGAACGGCCGCCAATGCTTCGATCGTCGTGAATGCGGGCAGCGAGGACAAAGTACAGATCGTCCTGGACGGCGTCTCCATCACAAATGACAGCACCCCTTGCATCTACGTAAAGAGCGCGGACAAAGTATTTGTGACAACCACGGATTCGGACAATATTTTGGCGGTGACAGGGACGTTTACAGCGGACGGAGATACCAATACAGATGCCGTGATCTTCAGCAAGGATGATCTGGTACTCAACGGAACAGGAACACTGACCATTCAGTCATCGAATAACGGAATCACCAGCAAAGACGATCTCAAGATCACGGGCGGAACGATCAACATCACCTGCACGGCAGATGCAATCGAGGCAAATGACTCCATAAGGATCGCGGACGGCACGATCAACATCAAGACAAACAAGGATGCGCTCCACGCGGAAAATGATGAGGACGATACGGTCGGATTTGTCTACATCTGCGGCGGCACACTGAATGTCGAGTCTGACGACGACGCGGTGCATGCGACAACTGTGATCCAGATCGATGACGGAGAACTGAATCTTGTGGCGCATGAGGGCCTCGAGGCAACCTGGATCCAGATTAACGGCGGTACGGTCAATATCGAGGCCAGCGATGACGGCATCAATGCCGCTTACAAATCTGCCAAAATCACACCTGCAGCCGAATTCAACGGCGGAACTGTCACGATCGTGATGGGCTCGGGAGATACCGATGCGGTGGATTCCAACGCAAATCTGCTCATCACCGGCGGCACGCTTAACATTACGGCGCAGAGTCCTTTTGACTACGACGGGACGGCGCAGAAGACCGGTGGCACGCTGATCATAAATGGCACGGAGACTGATTCCATTACTAACCAGATGATGGGAGGAATGGGAGGCCAAGGCGGCATGGGCGGCCGAGGCGGAAGATGGTGAGAGAGGTACCCTAGAGGTCGGTTGACCACCCTGGAGGTCGGCTGACCACCCGCGAGATATCCCGGAGGTAGGGCGATACCCTAGAGGTCGGTAATACCCTAGAGGTAGGCAATACCCTAAAGGTGTGCCTAAGACCCTAGAGGTCGGCCAGTACCCTAGAGGTCGTCCAATACCCTAAAGGTGTGTCCAAGACCCTGGAGGCAGACCTCTAGGGTAGTCATTCCAATAAAAAAGAGCTGTCAGCAATGACAGCTCTTTTTAAAATCTAATTTAACTGATTACTCGATCACTCGGCAGGAGTGGTCACAGCCTCTGCGGAAGTTTCTTCCGCGACGGCTTCTGCGGCAGCAGCGTCTGCAGACTCGACAGGTTCTGCGGCGATTGCCGTTGCCGGAGCAGCCACCTCTACGGGAGCAGCTTCAGGTGCCGGCTCGGCTGCAACTTCTTCTGTAACGGGAGTGGCAGCAGAGGAGCCCTCGGAAGCGCTCTCAGGCGTCTCGGAACCTGCGCTTTCGACAGAAGCAGGTGCTGCTTCTGCTGCGGCCTCAGTCTCGGCCGAGATTTCTGTGGTTGCTGTGGCTTCTGCAGCCTCTGCGGTAGTTGCGCCACCACTTTCCTTAGCTGCTTCCGGCATGACCGAAGTTTCTTCGGAAGATGCCGCAGCAGACGAAGACGTAAAGGCCAAAATATTGGCAGTAGTGTCTTTGGTACTGTCCGACTTGCCGCTCAGAGAGAGACCGCCGGTGGAAGAGGCGCTGCGGTCGCTGACGGTGGATCTTGCCCACCGCTGGAATTCTTCATTTTCATCATCCAGAGGCTGGAGGACGCTTGCGGAATAAGTTCCTTCGAAGTTCAGAGGAGAGCCGAAATCCGTCTCGAAGTCGAAGAGGACCGAGCCGTTGGCATAGAATGAACGCTCTTTTCTCTCTTTTGACTTATCAATCTCATTCATGTAGTTCATGAAGTCACAGACATAGTCCAGAGAAGCCGCGTCTCCGCTCAGGCTGTATTTGCCGTCCTCGTCTTTTGGCCCTTTAATGAAGCGCGCCTCAAAATCAGCGGTATCTTTGTAAGTTCCGCCGGAAATACTGTTGATGACCTGATCCAGCGTCTCCCCATTGTGCATGCGCTCAATAATGGAGTTCATTCCCAGCCTGAGTTTCTCGCTGCTGATCACAACCCGGTCATCGCTTATGCTTCGGGAAGAGCCGATTTCAGGATCGCTCCCGGCTGCAAGCTCATAGAGATACATGCAGGCAAGATATCCGCTCACATAGCGGCTGGGCACGTCACTACAGGCACGTCCGTCTCGGTCAAAACCGTCGCAATACTGGATATCGAAGTTGTAGTCGCATTCCAGAGAGCCATCCTCTTTCTGGACATAGCGCCCATCGACATATCTTTCTACGAGAAGGTCTTTATAAAATTCCTCCTTAGGTTCTCCGTTGATCGGTGTGCGCAGAAGCCGGAGAGCCTCCTGGCGGAACTGCCAGTTGTTTTCAACGGTCGATGCGGTGCCCTCAACGAACCAGGCCGGAAACTGAACTTTACCGGACTCGGTAAGGTCAACTACCTCGTCGCCGACAAGGAGATATCCCGTGAGTCCCGGACGGTTGTAGTCGTAAGAGAAACAGTGGAAGAGCTCGTGGACCACGGTATTGGCCAGATCCGTAATCGCTTCGGAACTAAAGTCTCTGGTGAGGATTGCCTTGCCGTCTTCCTTGTGGTCAGTGAGGGGACTTGCATTCACTGTGAGGCTGTAGACAAACTTGTAATCCGGAAGGGTTTCATCCGTCGTCCGCCCACGGGAAGCATATCCCACGGACTCAGCACCTTCATCGTAGCTGACGATGACAGTGATGTACTTGCCAATCTCTCTGTTATCAGCTGCCTTCTTAAGGGCAGGGAACTTATTGGTCAAAAGATCGACCGCCTGCGGCTGCAGCGTATTAACAACGAGGTCCGCCAGAAAATCCAGATCGGACTCGGTCAGGGCATCTTTGGCGTTCTGGTCACAGTGGACGTTGACGATGTGGGAATAGCCGGTCTGTTCTTCTTCCTGCGGAGTCTCTTCTTTCTGCGGAGTCTCTTCTTCCTGAGCAGGTTTTTCTTCCTTCTCGGGAGTGGGTTCCTCGGTCTCTTCCTTCGCGGGCTCTTCCTCAGCTTCTTCCTCGTAAGGCGCTACCTGGTCGGCGGGGACGATCTCATTGCCGCCGGCGTCGGTAGGATTCTTGACGGTGCCTTTCTGGGCGTAGAGGTCTTTGAGCTTGGCGGGAAGAATGTAAGTGATCCCGGTCTTGTTCTCATAGATGGAGATGATCTTGTTCTCGCCAAAGAGCTTGAGCAGGTCCTCGGAGAGGGTAATCTTGTAGCCGCGGCCGGTCGAGTCATTACTTCTGACCGTGTACTGCTCGGGTACAATATAGGCCAGGACCGGCAGGTAGCTTCCTTTTCCGGCGAGGCCGGTGTCGGGCTTTAAGTTTTCGCCAATCCAGATCACGGGGATTTCCCAGGTCTCTTTCTCGGCGGTCGTCACGACCGCCTTGTCATCCAGGCGCTCGCCCTCCTTGGGGGCCTTCACGTCGCCAATCGTGATTCCGCTCACTATTTTGGCATCCTCGCGTCCCTGCGTGTGATTGTCGACGCCGACTTCGGAGGGCGTCTCAGTTGCAAGCGCAGAAACCGGAGCGAGCATGGAAGCGGAGGTGGCAAGTGCCACAAAGCAGATCAGCGATTTCTTAAATCTGTTTAATAAACCACTCATTAATTAATTCCTCATAGTTTCCGGTAACGTTGACTACAGTGATATACATAATAAATCATACATACTTTTGTAACAATTTTCGAGCGGGTTCACTATGAAATCCCGAACTTGACTCAAAAGTCCCGATAGACCCATCCGGAATAGTCGTCGATGATCATGCTTTTGAAGAAGGTGTCCTTTTCGATTGCCACTGCGATCTCATCCTTGTATGGAGCGAGCCGGCCGTTGAAGAGAGATCCGGTGAAGGATACGTTTCCGTCAGAATTCTGTTCAAAAATGAGCCAGCAGCGCTCATCACCGGCCGCCTCGAACGGGTACATGCGAACAATTTCGTAGTATTCTCTGTTCAGTGAAACGGCTTCGTAAAGGGTGGGGGCCAGTGAGAAGATGCGCTCGACCAGGTTCTCATCTACCGGAAGGTTCATATGGATGTCCAGAATGCTCGAATCGTCGGAGAGCTCCACTCGGGTTCCGGGGAGTAATTCCTGCAGTTTGGCGGTGATCTCAGTTACGGAGACAGGAGAGCGCTGCGCCAGGGGAAAGGCCACGGAAGAACCGAAAGTGTCTCCCTCGATCTTGTGATCATAATAATAGTCAATGTTCGTGTAGGGAAGGCTGCTCTGGTGCTGATTGGCCGCCGACTCGATGAGCGCGGTAAACCAGGGCATGTCTTCGCTGTCAAGCGGCATGTAGATCTCCCTGAAGGTCATAAGTGCGGGATCAAAAAAGACGTCCGTCGTGCAGCAGGCGACAGGTGTGGAGTCTACGCACAGGTAGATCGGGATCTGCAGGAAGGGAACCTTCATGCCCGCGGGGCTCTGCATCTGCGCCTGGAGCAGATTATTGAGCTCTGAGGCCGCGTCCGAAGGAAGAGACACTTCGAGAGCCGATTGCTCCGCGTCATAGCGGACATGCAGATATTTGGGCCGGACCTCTGCGGCTGTTTCCGGGATCTTGAGGCTTATCGTGGAATAGCAGCTCGAGGTCAGAAGAGAGAGGACGGTCTTGTTGACTTTGGAGGTCTGTATTTTGACACAGATTGAGCCGCTGTCAGTCTGGCCGTAAGCGTAAGGGGACTCGAGAAGGTCCAGTCTTCTTAACAGGAGCATTCTCAGCTGGGAGAGATCGTCGGCCGAGGCAGTCTGATCCAGTTTGAAGAATAGGCGGGATACCCTGGAGGTGTTCTGGGGGCTCGGGGAGACCTTTAGGGTGTCGGTGCTGTCGGGGCTTGGGGAGACCTCTGGGGTATCGGTGCTGTCGGGGCTGGGGGAGACCTTTGGGGTATCGTCGCTGCCCTGGCTCGGGGAGACCTCTAGGGTGTCGTCGCCCAAGGCGTCTTCGCGGCACTGGAAGGCGCCGGACGTTGTATCTTTTTCCGGATCTTCCCAGGCGACCTCGTCGACGGAGTAGTAATTGAAGGGGTGCGCCAGAGGCTCGTGCGTCAGGTTGTAGAAGAACAGATTTTCATTGTCATAGAGACAGTCCGTTTCGTTGTAGTCGATGTAAAAGAGGCGGGGATCATCCGGATCCGCCTTAAGGTCCCATATATTAAAGAAGGCATCTGTCTCATATTCCGGGTAAATATTATTGTCCCGCACATAGAGATCACTGCCGCCGGAGATAAGACTGTGCAGTGTTTCAGCTGTCTCCTGCGATAGTTCCAGAATCAGCCTGCGGCTGGGAGGCGTGTACATATCCAGTGTCAGCAGATCGTCGCCTTTTTCTACCTCATTTTCTACCGGAAGCTCCTCCACTTTCATGGAGAGACAGTTGTCGCGCGACAATTCGGATGCGGCGAATGACGGGACATACGATTTTTTGTTCGGAGAGCTGCATACCACACTCATCCGGCAGGGCGAAGCAAGAAAATCATTTACGCATATGGTAAGGAGCTTGTCGCTGCGGCAAAGCGAGGCAGGCAGGTGCAACGTGAAGACCCCGGAGGTGTCGGATACCCCAGAGGTGTCGGATACCTCCAGGGTATCTGACACCTCTAGGGTGTACTCGTTTTTGCCGGCGAGAAGATCCAGGCGCTGTTTTAATATTTCCAGATCATCAGGGTTCTTATTTCCGTACAAAATAAAGGTCCTTTGCTTTGCGGAGGAATTGCCGGCGCCGGGGGCACCTGCGCAGCCCGCGAGGACCGCTATCATCATAGCTGCCAAAATAGTGAGAAGAAGGCATTTTCCCGTCAGGGAGGGCAGGTGATCATGTGCAGAGTTTGTCATCTTGAGAGCGTCCCTCCTTTCCGTCAGAGCCCGCTGTATCTCTCCCGGGCGATATCGATGATATCCCCGATGCTGTATTCCCTGTAATAGATATAGTCGTACAAACCGGTCTTCACGTCGTAGATGCTCATGAATATTTTGCCCGATGCAGGGTTGTAGGCTGTGACGCCGTTCACCTGTGTCATGACGCCGAAAGCCTCGTAGTCACAGCGGACGCAGTAATAGACGCCGTTGTAAACGATGTGCATGGTATCCGGTTCCCGGACTTCTCCTTTAGGGAAGGGGAAGGCTGTCCGCAGGCGTTCTAAAGTGCGCGCCCGGACCGGGTCAAAAGTGACGACCCAAGGGTCTGCGCTCGTCAGCGCGGACGCGACGGGGGAGGCAGGGAGAGTGATCTCATTCAATATTTTGGCGTCGGTGAGGCTGTACTGGACCAGCGTCGAATTCTGGACATAGTAGAGGCACTTGCCGGTCGGCGAGATGACCGCGCACGGAACGCCCTCGGAAAAATTGTCGTCTGTGCCGTGTTCGCAGAGGATGGTATGCGTCTCAGCGCCGGTGTCATCGTAAACATGGAGCTTGTGCTTGTCCGGGACCACCAGCGTATGGCCGTCCCAGCAGATCCTGGAATGGTCATCGGAGTATTTCAGTTTATTGACGGCGGTCTTCGAATAAGCGGTGCCGCTGATCGTGTACTCCGTCTGCCAGGTGCTCGCATTGAGCACGAGAAGGTCCATCTCATCGGAATAGAGAAGAATCTTGTCGGCCCCCGGACTCAGGCCATAGAAGCTGTATCGTTTCCCCAGGGGGAGGACGTGGCGGATGGCCTTTTGGCGGGTGACCTTTGAGGTATCGAAGCTGCAGGTCCAGATGACGGTGGCGTCAGTCTGGGAATTCATGACATAAAGTATGTGATCGTCGGGATCATACAGGATATTGTCGGACATATAGAAAGACCGGTTGACCCGCAGTATATCTTCCGCAGTGACGATGCCGTCCGACGCATTCAGCTGATAGTGGGTCAGGACGGAGGCCTGCGGGCTGTCTTTTGACACTCGCAGTAAGTGGACGATGCCGTTCTCGGCATTCAGGACTTTGAAATCGGAGCTGTAGAGTACCTCAGAGGTGTCGGATGCCCCGGAGGTGTCGGATGCCCCGGAGGTCTCGGACACCTTTAGGGTGTCACTTTCCCCGGACACCTTTAGGGTGTCGCCTTCCCCGGAGGTCTCGGACACCTTCAGGGTGTCGGTGGCCCCAGCCCCCCGCGCGCTCCGAACAAGCTCCGTATAAGTCGTGACGATCGCCGAATCTTCTTTCTCATTGAGCAGGCACAAATCTGTCAAGCCGCTCAGCAGAGTCAGGTCGTCGTCCTGCCACAGGATCCGCGTCCGCATCGCAGAGTCATGGGACGCCAGCTTCACAAAGCCGAGGTCCGGCTCGTCGGGTGAATAGTGGATGATGCGGTTGTCGCGCCCCAGACAGTAGAAGGAAGGCTGTTCCCCGAGCTTCTCTATGTCATAGAGATTGTCCGCAAACGCAGCTGTGTACAACTGCAGCTCTTTCCCCGCGAAATCATAAATCCTTCCGGACCTTAAATACAGAAAGCAATGCCCCTGAACGTCGAGGAACTTCATGAACGTTCCCGGGAGCGGAAACTCGTACAGGATCTGCCCGTCCTGCGGACTCAGCAGCCGAAGGTCCTCGTCACAGGCAAACAGGATGGAAGCCGGCCCTTTCGCACCACTCACCCGTGGCAAAATATTGATCACCCGACCGCGAGCGGCCACCGTTTTGCCTTGCGCTATGGAATTGCGCGTCTGCTGCGTCAAAGGAATCTCTTTTTCCCATTCCTGGCGGAGAGTGAGAGAGGATTCCTCATATTCCAATGCGACAGATGTCAAAATGATCGCATATCCATTGTCTTTTTTCTTGAATTTCGAATAAAGGACATGTTCTGTATCCGAATCTTCCTCTGTGCTGTAGGAGGCTGTGTTGAAACACTCGTCATTATAGGGAACAGTATCGATCTTCACTGTTTTGCCGGATGTAAGGTCATGGGCATACAAAAAAGCCTGCTCATATGATTCACTTGACGTGAAAAGCAGGTACCTGCCGTCCTCTGAGACGGAGCAGTCCATGATCGTGCCGAAAAGCGGGGCATCTTCATCGTCTGCGCCGCCCGAATTAAAACTGTAGGATGTGATAAAGGATTCATCCCGCCCCGCCACAAAGCGATACTCGTCCAAAAGAGTGCCGCTGTCGGCGTCCAGCACGGTGATTCCGGAGTCTGACACCAGATAGAGGCAATCGGCGGCAGCAGCGTTGTCCTCGGCAGCCGGCAAGGGAGCGGCTGATCTTGCGACGGCGCGAACGTAATCGAGAACCGTTGTCTTCCAGTCTACTTTCCCGGTCAGATAGTTGTAGCAGACCACGCCGTGTTCTCCGCACAAAACGATCCTGTCGCCGTCAAGGAGAACGTCCTTGGACCAGTTGACGATATAATCGTCAAACGAGATCTCACCACAGAGCCGATCTGTGGCAGTGTCCCAGACATAGACCCGCTTCTGGCCCGCCGCGAGCAGATGAGATCCGTCGCTGTCCGTGAGCAGATCCGGGAAAAGCGTCTCGCCGACCTCCAGAACGGCGCCGGGCGCTATGTGCTGATCCGCGAAATTGGGAGTCAGGTACGGATCATAGAGGTTTAAAGCTCTGGTCAGCTCGTACTGGGAGGAGGGCAAAATATCCTCAGAGGTCCTGTCATAGCCAAAAACAGAGTCAAGCATTGAACTCCCGGATGAGGCGTCACCCGAGAGGTCCGTGACGACATGGAGGAGTCCCCGGATCGCCTCGACGCTGTTGCCGGCCTCAAGCTGCGCGGAGGCCTCGTTCGTGATCAGCTCCGCCTGCCGCAGGCGGATATCTCGGTTGGACTGCGAGAGCTTTCTGTTCTGGAGTGATGCATACACAAGGAAGCCGGTGATCGCCACCAGGCAGACAGAAGCCGCGGCCAGGAAGCGCTGAAGCCGGTAGACGCGATTTCGCTGCTTGAGGTCGTCATATGTCATTCCGAGAATGGGCGCCGCTATGCGCAGGAGAGTGTCGCCGCGCAATTTTTTGACAACTTCGTAAGCGGTGGCTCCCCTTGCGTCCGCCGCGAGCATTTCATCGGGAAGGTTTCCGGAGCCGGCGAAGGCTTCGGGGAAAATATCGGCCGGCTCGCCGCTGGTCATGACGGCGAGGATGTGGTCGCGGTCGTGGAACTCCAGGAAGGTCCGGATCTCGAGGCCCACCCAGGGGGAATTCTTGGTCGCCGGAGAGCAGATGATGATCAGCCAGCGGGAATTTTTCAGCGCCAGGCGAATGCGGGAGGCAAAAGCGGCGGTGGCGGAGAGCTCCCCCTCGTCGAGGAAGACGCGCTTGATCCGTTTTTTCTTTCGTTCCCCTTTGGCGTGGCCGGCTATTATGGGCACATGAAAGTGCTCCAGGTTCTTCTGGAGCGCTTTGGCGGCCGCGCTGTCAACCGGGCCGTGCTTATAGCTTATGAAAGCGTCGTATTCGGAAGCGATGCCGAGGGCGGCATCTTCCGCGTTCTGCAGATTCGTTTCATCAGGCATATTATTCGGACACCTTTGAGGTATTACTGTTTTTATGTATAATTGATTATATCAGTTTATAATGCCTGATTGAAGAAAGTGCGTACAAAATGGCAACTATGCTTTTGAAAATGACAATCTCGACCTGTTTGTATCTGATCATAACGGCCATAGTGTGGCATTTCTGGTCAAAAAGCAAACGGGGACCGCTTCAAAAAATAGCCGTGGGCATGGTCTTCGGATTCTGTTCGGTCATGTCGACCCACCTTGGGGTGGACTACAGGAACATGATCCTGAACGTGCGGGACCTGGGGCCCCTCATATCCGGTCTCTTTTTTGCCCCGGGTTCGGGAATCATCGCGGGAGTGATCGGAGGCGTGGAGCGCTATATAGCGGGCACCTATTTTGACGTCGGCGCGTTCACGACGGTGTCCTGCAGCCTGTCCACCCTGCTCGCCGGTCTTATGTCAGCGGTGCTGAACGTATTCATGTTCAAGGGAAAGAGGCCGCCGGCCTTCCATGCCGCCGTCATAGGAATGGTGATGGAAGTCTTCCATATGTATGCGGTCCTTCTGACGCACAGGAACGACATGGCTTCCGCCCACTTTATCGTCAAAAGCTGCTCGGTCCCCATGATCGTCTTCTGCGGACTGGGGCTGACGGCCTGCTCAATCCTGATCATGATCCTGTCCGGCGAGAAGTATGAATATATACCGTTCTCGGACCGCGAGAGAACGCCGATCGCCAAGCGGTTTTACAGGCAGCTCCTGGCCGCGACGCTGCTCGTCTTCGTGATCAATCACCTGATGGATTACAACCTGCAGACCAGGGTCCAATTTGAACAGGCGGAGGAAGATCTCAACAATATGGCGACCGGTTTCCGGGCGGTTTACTTCGACACGAAAGGAGATATGGAAAAAGCGAGAATACTGAACTCCTACATCTCATTGGCCGGAGGCGATGACATTTATTACCTGGTCTACGATGAGAAGGGGAATGTGCTCTCAAGCCTTTACAGCGAAGAGAACGAAATGTTCAGGCTCAGCGAATCGGAACGGCAGGCTCTGGCGGCTCGGCCGGAATGGACATCCTTCAGATATACGGTCGAGTTTTACGGGGGAATGTACGCGGTCTGTGTCAAAAGATCGCTGAACGAAGAGAATACGGTATTTGTTCTGCTTGCCTGGCAGTATGACATGCTGATGCGGGGGCAGGTCAATCAGGCCTACGAAGTGCTGCTGTCCGATATACTGCTGTTCACGGTCCTCTATCTGATGGTCGTCGCACTGGTGGAGACTCTGGTGTGCAGGAATCTGAAGTCGGTCACAGACTCTTTGCAGAAGATCATAGCCGGCGACCTGAGAGAAGTGGTCAATGTGAGAGACTCTTTGGAATTCTCTATTTTGTCAGATGATATAAACCAGACGGTTTCGACCCTGAAGGGCTATATCGACGAGTCAAAAAAGCGAATGGAAAAGGAACTGGCCCTTGCCGCCTTCATCCAGGAATCGGCGCTTCCGCACGTCTTCACATTTGAGAGGAACGACTTTGAGATCTATGCCCTCATGAAACCGGCCAGGCAGGTCGGAGGCGACTTCTACGACTTCTTCTTCATAGACGCGGGCAAGATGGCCCTAGTCATCGCGGACGTCTCGGGCAAAGGAATACCGGCGGCCATGTTCATGATGCGGGCCAAAACAGCCATCGTCAATACGGCCAGTGTCGGAAAGTCTCCCTCAGAGGTGCTCTTCGAGGTCAATAACGTCCTCTGCGAGGGTAATGACGCGGAGATGTTCGTGACCGCCTGGATCGGGATCCTGGACCTGGAGACCGGGATCATGAGATGCGCCAACGCCGGACATGAGTACCCGGTGCTGTGCCGGGCGGGAGGCGATTACGAGCTGCTCAAAGATAAGCACGGACTCGTGCTGGCAGCGATGCAGAATACTTCTGCGGCCGAGTACACCTTAGAGCTCCATCCCGGAGACAGGATCTTCGTCTACACGGACGGCGTTCCCGAGGCGATCGACAAAGAAGAGAAGGCTTACGGCACGGACCGGCTGGTCCAAAAGCTCAATACTGTTAAGACGCTTCCTCAGCAGGAGGTACTCAAGCAGGTCTATCAGGATATTGTGGAGTTCGCCGGGGAGGCGGAGCAGTTCGATGATATTACGATGTTGGGGTACACATATAACGGATGATGGGGTACGGACTATGCAAAAAAAGGCTGTCGCACTAAGAATTCTGAACTGCTCCCCGTCAAGTAGACAATAAAAAAAACAAAATTTTCTGCCATCAGATTTTTGTCTGGTGGCAGTTTTT